>Ga0206947_1046_pt1 | contig 42052 bp, 46 predicted proteins | sample Alteio_BWOrgHeat_3_FD_153239 | JGI IMG/M metagenome (GOLD analysis project Ga0206947, IMG submission 153239) | Enriched cells from forest soil in Barre Woods Harvard Forest LTER site, Petersham, Massachusetts, United States -... | ecosystem: Environmental > Terrestrial > Soil > Temperate forest > O...
ATTTGTTGGCCGCCAAACTTCCTGGTGCTTATGACCAGCAGTTGGGCAAGCGCTTTGCACAAGGTGTTGAATTATCGGGTGGCGAATGGCAAAAAGTTGCCCTTGCACGAGCTTATATGCGTGATGCCCGCCTGTTGATATTAGACGAACCTACAGCGGCCCTTGATGCCCGTGCCGAATACGATGTTTTTCAACGCTTTGCTGAACTTACAAAAGGTAAAACCGCTGTACTGATCTCGCACCGTTTCAGTACCGTGCGCATGGCCGACAGGATATTAGTGCTTGAAAAAGGCGAGTTAATAGAAATTGGCAGTCATCAACAACTCCTCGAAGCAAATGGCCGCTATGCCGAGTTGTTTAACCTGCAGGCAATGGGGTATAGGTAGGAGGGAGTCGATAGTCCATAGTCCATAGTCCATAGTCCATCGTGTGGTTTTGATATCAAAAGGGTATCTGGTATTTATTGAGGTATTATCTACCGGTGTTCTCAATACGAGCCATTATTTTGGCTGTTTTTTACCATGGACTATGGACTATCGTCTATGGTCCATGGTAAAAACTACGTAAAACTACGTATGAAATTGCGTGTAATCCCCGGTTGCTTTTCGATTGATATTTGCTTATATTTGGATGATATTAATTTTATGCATTAATTATTATTAACTACCTATTAATACATTTCGGGCATGAAACAATTATTACTTTACTTTCTGTTTTTTGTTGGAGCGGCGCTTGTTTTTATTCAATGTGCCATGCTGTTTCCAACCATTAACAAACCGCCGAAGCATCTTTCAAGGGGTACTTCAAACACAGGGGATGTTATTTTTGATATAAAAAATCAGTTGCCTGTGATGCCGTATTATCCGGCAGGAATTGATATAAGCACCAAGAATCGCGTAGTTTGGCCCTTTTTTAATGACTCGGTTTTCCCTTACCGGATGATGCAATACATCAACAGGTATCCACCGTTCTACAGTCCTTATATCAATTTCAGTTATTACGATTTGGTAAACAAGTACAGTCGTAAATCAAAAAACAGCAGGTAAAATTTGTTGCTGAGTCAAACGCAGCTGCCTTCCCTAATAGTGCAGCATCAGCAAAAACAAAACGTTTAGCGGGGCGGCTATCATAATAAAAATCCTTATCATTTGAATGTCGGCCGCGTTTCCTTCAACAAATACATTGTGCAGATCAGTTTTGATGGTGTGTAATTTTTGTGTCATGAGTTTGGGTTGCTTAAATTGTTAATTTATCAAATAGTTTTTAACCAATAATTATAATTTATCAAATTATGCCGTCTTCTACGGGCTGCTATTCTATAATGTTTCGGGTTTGGTAAATAATTTGCAAGACATTTAAAAAAAAATCCCCCTATGGGTGGGGGATTTTATCATCGCTTTAAGCTTAATCAGTCACAAATTATGTCGCAAATAACCAATTCAGGTAGTTTTGCGTTCTTTATTAAAGTATTGCTTTTCAGTTAATTGTGATGGATCGTTTTTTTGTCGGCTTTAAGTAAAGCAAGAAATTGATCAGCTAAAGTTAGCCTTATGGTCCGTTAATTTCTATGTCTGCTCATGTGCATGCCGTGATAATTATCGCTGTTATTGCCATACGAGAAACTGCCATTGGCAAATCTGCTGTATTTAGCTTTGTAGCGGGCAAAAACGTCGTCTGGCTGTTTTTTATCATTTACGGTCATTTCGTTTGAATCCAGGGTTACGGCATACAGGCTGTCTTCATCCTTAACAATACCGTCTTTTATTAAATCGCTTATCATTTCGCGCATCAGTTTTCTGTCTTCTTCGGCCTGGGCTCTGTCCTTTTCTGCTTGTGCCCTGTCAAGCTCTGCCTGTGCGCGGTCTTTTACTGCTTGCTCCCGGTCTTTATCCGCTTGTTTGCGGTCCCTGTCCGCCTGTTGCCGATCTTTGTCTGCCTGTTCGCGGTCCCGCCCAGCCTGCTCCCGATCTTTCTCCGCTTGTGCCTGGGCCTTTACGGCCTCCTGCTGATCAATTCTTGCCTGTACCTGGTCTCTTTCTGCTTGCTTTTGATCAAGTCTGGCTTGCGCCTGGTCTCTTAGTGCCTGCGCCTGATCTTTTTTGGCCTGTATGCGGTCAATTCTAATTTGTTCGCGTATCCGGCCTATAACGGCGCTATATTGGTCGTATTTGTCGGCTGGTATTGTTTCGCCATCAACCCGTAAGTTTTTCACCTTGCCGGCAACTACGTCAAATTGGTATTCTTTGTCCTTCCAAAAAGTTTTAATGCTTTCTCTGGTGCGCCCCTGGCTATCTTTAGTGATATTATCATAATTACTATATCGGTCGGCATTGCTATTGGAGGCGGTTTCCTGCGCATTGGCACCTAATGCCGCCGTCATTACAGCGAATAGTAACAGGCTGTATTTTAAAACTGTAGTTTTCATGTTATATTTAGATTTAAAAATCGATTGCTTATAGGGTATCCAGTGTATTAATTACCCTGAATTATCCCGTCGTTCGAGTAAGAAAAGGTTCCCTTTGCAAACCGGTTGTATTTCTCTTTGTATTTCTTAAATACCTCGTCAGGTTGTTTAACCCCGTTGACGGTCATTTCATCGCTATTGAAACTAAGTTCGTGCAGGCTGCTTGCGTCAGGAATTATCTTGTCGCTAACCAGATCAGTGGTTAACTGTTTTATAAACCGTTCGTTTTCTTTGGCCTGCTCCTGGTTTTTTTGTGCCTGTATTTGGTTTCGCCTTGCCTGTTCCTGGTTGCGTACAGCCTGTTGCTGGTTTTTACCTTCCTGTATTTGGTTTAACCGTGCCTGTTCCTGGTTGCGCAACGCCTGCTCTTCGTTCTTTTTCACTTGTAATTCGTTTAGCCGGGCTTGCTCCTGGTTGCGTACCGCCTGTTCCTGGTTCTTTTTCGCTTGTATCTCGTTTAAGCGTGCCTGCTCCTCGTTTTTGGCGGCCTGTATCTTGTTTTTCTTAATCTGCTCGCGGATGGTACCTATTGCATCACTATATTTCCCCCAATCACTCGCAGGTATCTTCTCGCCATCTACATAAAGCGATGTAATTTCGTCATTGACCAGTTCGGCAGTATACATTTTGTCGTCCACGCGCATCTGCATCCGTTCAGTCCGCTTTCCATTTTCAGTATGGACAACGTCGTAGTCGTTGTGTACGCTCTCGTTATTGGCTGTTTTACCAGTTGCTTTTGTTTGTGCCTCAACGGCAGATGCAGATAGTATGATAACGGCCATCCACATAGCCTGTTTAATGTGTTTCATTTTCATTTTTATTGATTTTTAGTTTAAAATTTTTGACAATACTTTAGTGGCCTGCCTTGTTGGGCAGTTAAAAATTGGTAAGCATGTTTTTTAAAAATGTGCGGTATTTATTGGTTTATTGTTGTACGCTGGCGTTGTTTTTAATGGATTGCTGTTGGTTTTTCTGTGCCTGTATTTGGTTTAGCCGCACCTGTTGCTGGTTCTTCAGGTCCTGTAATTGGTTTAGCCGCGCTTGTTCCTGGTTACGGGCGGCCTGCTCTTCGTTTTTCCGGGCTTGTATCTCATTCAACCGCTCCTGTTCTTTGTTGCGTTGGGCTTGTTCCTGGTTTTTAGCAGCCTGAGTTTGATTTTGCCTAACCCGCTCGTCATCAGCTTGTTTTCTGTCTTGTTCCGCCTGTCCCCTGTCCTTAACCGCCTCTGCACGATCCCTTACCGCCTGCGCCCGGTCTTTGAGTGCTTGTTGTTGATCAATCAGTGCTTGTACCTGGTCTTTTTTTGCTTGTTCCTGATCTTTTATTGCCTGCAGCCGGTCTCTGTCTGCCTGTTCGTTGCCAGTAATAACATCGTTGTTGTTAACCCGGGTAGCTTCTGCTGCGGTTGTTACCAGGTCAGTAGTTGCTGCTACAACTGCTGTTGCGGGTACTATGTTAGCTATGCCATTGCTCATAGCTGCTTCTCTTTTCGCACTACCGGCATGGCTTTTAACCGCTTTTGAATTTTTTATATTTATTTCGCTAATGGCGATAACCGTTTTTTGGCGCGAGACCTGACTGATGGCGGCCCGATGTATTTTTGCGGCCGCAGTTCCTTTTATCTGCGAAACCGTTGCAGTAGTTACTACTACCGAAAGCATGATGAGGCTCGCCGTAAGGAATATTTTTTCGCCCAGGCCAAAGGTTTTATTATTATTGCTGAGGATGCGGCTTACCCGGCGCAGTAAATAGTTCTTTTTACCCGGAAATGCGGTGGCATAATTTGAACCATACAGCTCGTATTCTTTAAAACTAATAAGTGCTTCTACCAAGCCTTTTTTATTATTGGTTTGCGCCAGCGCAACGTCATCACAGCAGTTTTCGCGTTCTTCCCGCAATAGCGATGATAGCCATAACAAACCAGGATTAAAGAAGAATACCGTTTCGGCAATGTTTTGTAAAAAATTAACAAAATAATCGTTTCGGCGGATGTGGGCCAGTTCATGCAGCAGTATAGCCTCAATCTGATCGGCGGGTAAGCTCGCCATTAAACCCATGGGGATAAGAATTACCGGTTTTAAATGCCCCACAACAACCGGCATTTTTATATAGCCCGATTGGAAAAGTTGTACCGCTTTGTCCACCTGTAACTTTTTTGAAAGAATTGCAACCGTATCGGCCCAAAATTGATCGGGTGCATACACCTGCCGCGTGCGGATACGCTGGTTATAAACCACGCAACCTATCATTTTAACACATTTAAACAAAAAGAACATAAACCACACCATCACTATCAATGGGGAGTTTTGGGTAAAGTACCCGGTAAAAGTTGCAGTAAGTTGCCTTATATTATTTACGTTTCCCGAAAATAAGGCTGAAACATTTGCACCAATGGTTCCTGCAATAGGAGGGACGATGGTTTGCGAAACCTCATTATTCCATTCGAGTATAAAAGTGAACGTACAAATGCCCGCGAATGCCACAAACAGTACCAGGGCCAGGTTATAACGGTAAACGGCGCCCCACTTTTTTTTAAGCATTAACACGGCTCCGGCAATTATGGCCAATAGCAAGCCCTGCCATAACGAGTGAATGAGCATCCAGCTAAAAGCTGTAATAAATTTGCCGGCTGCGTTGCTTATTAAAAGTGAGTTCATCGCTTTAATTATTTTACTTTGTCCATATTGTTTAACATATCCTTCATTTTTTGCAGTTCGGAGGCCGATGTTTTGTCGTTACCGAGCAGGGCCATCATCAGACTGCTTGCCGATCCATTGTACATCGAATCCATAAAGCGTCCCAGCAGGTTGCCTTTTACCTTATCCTCTTCAACCGATGCGCTGTAAATGTGCTTCATGTTTGTTTCGTCCCTATCCAGCATACCTTTCTCTTTCATTACCTGCATCAGCTTTAAGGTTGAGGTGTATTGTACCACTTCTTTTTGCTCGTTCAGCTTATCGTGTACAAACCGAACGGTGGAGGGGCCATGCTGCCAAAGTACCTGCAAAACGTCTAATTCCGTTTTTGTGGGCACCATTGCTTTGTCGTCATCTTTCTTAAATACCATCATAAACCAAAGGTATGTATTAAAAACGTACGTTGCAAGTATTATGTTGTTTTTTTTATTTAGTCCGATAGTCGGGGAGTCCGGAAGAGGGAGAATAGAGGGAATTATGAGTGAAAAAGCGATTTGTCATCCTGAGCGCAGCGAAGGATCTTCTCAACCCCTCGAGCCCACATGCCATAGTCAGCTACGTATGTCTCAGAAGATCCTTCGCTACGTTCAGGATTGACAAAAGAAGAAAAGCTACTGTTTAAGTTATATAAGCAGCTGTTGGGTAAAAAAACAGTTCGATAACCACATAGCGGATGATGGGCGGTATAAAACAAACAAGCCACAGTTTTCACCGTGGCTATTTGTAACGCTTGAGAAAAGCGAACTTAAAGTTTATCGGGCTACAACAGGTTTAACTTAATCAACCCAATTAACAACTCACCCAACCAACTAAATTATTGAGCAGTTCCGAATTCACCATTAGCTTTAATGGTTACTTCGTCGCTTAACATGCTTGTACCGAATTTGCTGCCGAAGTTAAAATCAGCACGTTTTATAACGCCGTTAACCTGGAAACCTGCATCGGTTTTACCTTGTGGGGTAGTGATGGTACCGCGGTACCAAAGGTCGAATGCAACGTCTTTAGTAACTCCGTGCATGGTTAGTTTACCATTTAATTTGTAATGGTTAGCAGTAGTTTTGGTGATGCCGGTGCTGGTAAAAGTCATTGTTGGGAAAGTGGCAACATCAAAAAAATCGGCCGACTTTAAGTGATTGTCACGTGGGTCGATACCGGTATTTACCGAAGCTGTATTGGCCGTCATTGAAAACTTAGCGTCGCTGAAGTCAGGTTTTGTAGTAACGATAGTAGCATCAAAATCTTTAAACTCGCCGTCAACATCTGATACCATTAAGTGGGTAACGGTAAACTGAAGTTTTGAATGATATTTATCTGATTTCCAAGTTGTTTGTGCAAATGTTGCTGTGCTTAACAAAGCGGCTGCAACTAATATTAGGGCTTTTTTCATGATTGTTTTTTTTATTTTTTATTAGATATTTTTAAATTTCTGATGCAAACGTAATACATAAAATTCAGGTGCGGAAGAAAATATATGTTTAAACATCTATTTTGACAATTGAGTGATTTATCTCTTATATTTGTCAAAATATATCTGGAAAATACAACCAATGAAATACAGGGAATTAGGCAATACCGGCGAACAATTATCGGCAGTTGGTTTGGGCTGCATGGGCATGAATCATGGCTATGGTACTTTTGATGACAAAGAGTCAATCGCTACATTAAACCTGGCGCTTGATTTGGGAATTACCTTTTGGGACACGGCCGATGTTTACGCCAATGGGCTTAACGAAGAATTGCTGGCCCGTGTTTTGGCACCTAATCGGGATAAAGTATTTATAGCTACGAAGTTTGGTTTTAGACAGCGGGATAGCAATGATGCATTTCCGGGCACGGCCGGAAGCCTTTTTGATGGTTCGCCGGCGTATCTGAAAACAGCGGTTGAGAAAAGCCTGAAGCGTTTAAATATTGATACCATTGATTTATATTATGCACACCGCATTGACCCAAATGTGCCCGTTGAAGATATGGTTGGCGCAATGGCCGAACTTGTTAAACAAGGGAAGGTGCGTTACCTTGGCTTGTCCGAAGCATCGGCAGCGTCCATCAGGAAGGCACATGCTGTTCATCCTATTGCAGCGTTGCAAAGTGAATACTCTTTACTTACGCGCGATGTAGAAGCAGAGATATTACCGGTATGCCGCGAATTGGGTATATCCTTGGTTCCATTTAGCCCTCTTTCGCGCGGATTAATGACGAATACGCTTAACGTTGATGAACTGGCCGGCAATGATTTCCGTAAAACATTGCCCCGCTTTGGTGAAGCGTATAAGGAGAATAACCGGCAACTGGCCAATGCGTTCGCCGCCCTTGCTTTGCAAAAAAACTGCAGCCCTGCCCAACTGGCTATTGCCTGGGTATTAGCACAGGGCGACGATATTATTCCCATTCCGGGTACAAAAAAGACGAAGTATCTCCGCGAAAACGCCGCGTCGGTTGATGTTGTATTGTCGGCGGATGATTTGCAGGGTATCCAAAATGTTATTGATAAATACCCTGATACTGGCATGCGTTATGCCGAAGGCGCCATGAAACTGGTAAATAATTAATTATTGGGCAAGATTAAAGGCTAAATAGCAAGAAAACTTCAAATAAACAACCCGTTAAAACACGGTATAAGTAGGGTGAAAATACCCCCCATTTTGTTGTTGCATTGTTATTAATTGGTAGTTAACTTTGAGGAAACTAAACCCTATGGATTCTTTTGAAGTAATAGTTAACGCGGAGAGATTTACGATTAAGCCCAACGACACCGAAGATTTTACCTATAGTGTGTTTAATCACGCCACTTGTCACATCATCAAAAAAAATAATTTCGGAATTTGGCAAACGGTTAAACACCGTTTTGGGAAGGAACAGCTTCCGATAGACGAAATTGGCGAAGCGGTAGATAGGTATAACAGCCAGTTCGTCGGCGTGCCTATCTTTAAAATTTAAGTGTTTAGGTTTTATGACCGCTTGTATAGGTAAGCAAAATTCGATGCATAGTATCTTTTGTTTTACCGCAGAGAAACAGAGAAAGCACGGAGTACACAGAGTTTTTAACGGTAATACGCTGACCAATTATATACTACCACTCTTTTTTGTTATTCTCTGCGTGCTTTGTGCCTCCTCTGCGACCTCTGTGGTTAATTTCGCAGATACACGGCATCACATGGCCGTTTTTATTTGGTAAAAAACTCGTCCACTTTGTTGTTAAATTCATCGGTATGCTCAATTAAAGTTGGGTGCCCTGAGTTGGGTACTACCCATAGCCAGGCATCGGCTATGTTGTGGTATATGAGCGCGGTATGCTCTACGGGTATCAGGTCGCGGTCGCCGCAGATAATAAGCGAGGGGCATTTAATGGCTTTTAGTGCGGCGGCAGGAATATTGGGCTGCTGATAGTCGAGCAGAAATATTTTCCAGTCGTTTTTCTCTTTTGCGGTGGTCCAGGTTTTATTTTTCTGTTCGTTGTATTGTTTTACCATGTCTTTCCATAAGGATGGGATAAGCGCGGTTGAGTCGGGCCATAAATTAGCGCCGGTTGAAGCTAATTTTATTACCTTATCAGGATGCCGCATAGCCAATACCAGCGCGTTGATGCCGCCATCGCTCCAGCCTATAACGTAGGTTTTGGCAATATGCATGGTATCCAGCAAAGCCGAAAAATCATCAGCCATCATTTCAAAACTCAATGAATCGCGGCCATCTGTTGATTTACCATGCGCCCGGCTATCCACAGCAATAACCTGGTACTTTTGGGCAAAGAAGGGGATGTTTTTTGAAAATGCCGACAGACTGCCGCCATTACCATGTATCAGCAGCAATGGCTTGCCCTGCCCATACACTTCGCAATACATTTTGATGCCGCGGATGTTATAATATTTTCCAGCAGCCGGATTATTGCCATAGGGTACAGCTTTTTGCTGGCTAAAGACAGCTATGCCAAGGCTTTGAAGAATGAGGAAGATAAGGAATGTCTTTTTCATATTAAAGGTTTAATGCTTTAGGATAATAATAAGCTATTAATACTAAAATTATAACAACTGCGGCAAATACTACTCCGCAAATTACAGGCCCTACAATTGATTTTACCCTATATAGAGTGCTGTTACCGATGTACCTTTTCCAAAATATCGAGTCCATTAAATAAGCGCCGCCCCAGCCAATGAAAACCGAAAAAAACGCGTTTAAATTAAGAATGCCAGCCAGTAGCACAGCAGCAATAGTAAAGCCTAAGCCGCATAGCGCCACCAAAATAGCCATACTACGATACTGGGTTTTACTTACATTTATGGCGAGCATTATTGATCCAAAAAAAATACTGAAGATTACAGAAAATACTAATATAGCTCTTTTTGAATAAAACGACGGTGCATCGGGATCTTCAATTTGAGTGTGGGTTTCATTGGTGTACATCATTAAATTATCTGTTCCGCTGGCGGCAAGTTCCCTGCGGGCCTGCATATCCTCGGCAATAACAGTTAATTCTTCGGTCGAAAACGTTTCGCCGCGACTTTGTAACTCGGCTACTGCGGCTTCAACAGTTTCGGGCAGGTACTTTTCGCGGTTATCAATACAATAATGAAGTTCTTCGTCCGATTTCAGCGTTGCCCTCAGGCTAAAATTATCATTCATGTTAAAAGCTGTGCTCCATTATAAAGGCAGGCTAAAGTAACTATATTTACGGTATTATCTTTAACCAAAAACTATGCAATCCAAAACTATCGCCGTACAGCACACAACCACAGCAACCCGTATCCGCTCCATCATCGGCGGCTCATTAGGCAACCTGGTTGAATGGTACGACTGGTATGTTTACACCGCATTTTCACTTTATTTTTCGGGCGCTTTTTTCCCGAAAGAAAATCAAACTGTACAGTTATTAAATACTGCCGGCATTTTTGCCATTGGTTTTTTAATGCGGCCCATTGGTGGCTGGCTGATGGGTACTTATGCCGATAAAAAAGGCCGTAAAGCTGCGTTAACCTTATCGGTGCTGCTGATGAGTGTGGGTTCACTAATTATTGCCGTAGTGCCGGGATACAAAGAAATAGGCGTGTTAGCCCCCATATTGCTGGTAGTTGCCCGCATAGTACAAGGTCTGAGCGTAGGCGGCGAATATGGCACCAGCGCCACTTATCTGAGCGAAATGGCCACCAAAAAGCATCGTGGATTTTATTCCAGCTTTCAATATGTAACCTTGATTATGGGGCAGCTTTTAGCATTGGCGGTGCTGGTGTTACTACAACGTTGCTTCCTCTCTCCCGAACAATTGCACCAATGGGGCTGGCGCATACCATTCGGTATTGGCGCTGTGCTGGCTATAACGGTAATGTATTTGCGCCGTAGTTTACATGAATCGGTGGTGCTTGATGACAACAATAAAACATCCAATCGCGGTACATTAAAAGCATTAGCTGAACACCCAAAGGCAGTGCTTACAGTAATTGGCCTTACCGTAGGCGGCACCGTAGCGTTTTATACATTTACTACCTATATGCAAAAGTTTTTGGTGAATACGTCGGGTTTCTCCAAAGATAATGCTACGCTGATATCTTCTCTTACACTGGTTGTTTTCATGTTGCTGCAACCTGTATTTGGCTTATTGTCTGATAAAATCGGGCGCAAGCCGCTATTGATCGCATTTGGTATTTTGGGTACTTTAACCACCATCCCGATAATGACTGCTTTGAGCGGCACCAAAGATTTTTGGGTAGCCTTTGCTTTAATCATGTGCGCTTTGATCATCGTAAGCGGATACACGTCCATCAATGCCGTTGTAAAGGCTGAACTTTTCCCCGCCAATGTACGTGCCTTAGGCGTAGGTTTCCCCTACGCCATAGCAGTATCTCTTTTTGGCGGAACCGCCGAATATATAGCGCTCGATTTTAAAGAAAACCATCACCAGGAATGGTTTTACTGGTATGTAAGCATTTGTATTGCGCTTTCGCTGATATTGTATATTACGATGAATGATACAGGGAAGCATTCGAAGATTGAAGGGGAATAACAATCAAATATACCGTTTCGATCATCCATAAAGTGGCAAACGTGGTTTCCTACCGAGCCTATTGTTGATACTTTTTTTCTGACCCGGAGGGTCTACCGCTTTGTAGAAAAAAAAATTGAAAATATATTGCCGCAGAGCGGCTACCCTTAGCTAATATACAAGCCGATGTTCTTTTTATACACTGTGTTCAGGTAAAATCAACATTTCAACATCGAAACCATTGCCAAAATGCATGTGGGCAATGGGTAGCCGCTCTGCGGCAATATATAAGGGGTGGATGCTTTCTACAAAGCGGTAGACCCTCCGGGTCAAAAAAGCCAGATTGTCAAATCTTAAAAATGAAACAAATTCTGATTCGCAATCTGATAAACCGCAGTATTCAATTTACAGAAATCATAAAGCCATCATAAAACAGCGTAATGCGCTAAACCTCACTAAGTACTTAAAACCAGGTGGTTAAACTGTGGGGGTTTCACTGTAACTCTTCCAAAGCTCATCAACTGTTTTTCCGGTAAGATCTTTCCAACTACCATCGGTATAGGTGTGCTTTCTCAACTGATTATTCAAATCCTTTACAATACCGGGTTTTACTTTTTCTTCTATCCATAACAAAAAACGGGCGGTTATGCGATAGGCATTGGTATAGCTTTGCGTTGGTTTGTAATCAGGCAGTTTCCAGTTTGCAGCATCATTGTTTACGCCAAACTTGTAGCGGGCATAATCGGCAATGCCTTCTGTAAGCCATCCTGGCGTTTCGGTTGCACCGTAATCCTGTACAATATGCATCACTTCGTGTGTAATTACATCAATATCTTCGGGGTGTAAATGCATCCAGCGCGAGCTGATGGTTACTTTTCCGTTGTCGGTTTCGGCCACACCTTTGTAGGCGGTGTCAATCACCATCATCACTTCTTTTAATGTTTTTTTGTTATAGGCTTTGGCTAATTCAGGGTAAACGGTAAAAAAAGTATACACCATGCGACGTTGCAAAATGGTATCGAGCTTAGCATCAAAACTGATAAAGGTAAGCTTGTAGCCTTTTTTATTATAAGTGGCTATGGTTTGTGCAAAAGTTGAACTGATGAAGCAGAAACTTAATATAACAGCGATTGTGAACGTATTTTTCATGGGCGCAATTTATGCTTTTACCAGCCAATTGTTATAAAATAACTTACTTTTGCAGCAGTATTTATGACCAATATAACATCATTATTTCAACAGGCTGTTGAGCTGCTGCAGCAGCTCATCGCCATTCCGTCGTTCAGTAAGGAAGAGGACAAAACTGCCGACCTCATTGAAAAATTTCTGCAGGAACGTAACGTTGTCACCCATCGTAAATTAAATAATATTTGGGCCTGGAACAAATATTTTGACGCAGCAAAGCCTACCATCCTGCTTAATTCGCACCACGATACGGTAAAACCAAATTCGGGCTATACCCGCAATCCGTTTGAACCCAAAATTGAAGACGGTAAGCTATATGGCCTGGGCAGCAACGATGCAGGCGGTTGCCTGGTATCGCTGATGGCTGTTTTCCTGTATTTTTATGAGCGCGAAAACTTAAAATATAATTTTTGTTTAGCTACCACTGCCGAAGAGGAAATTTCGGGAGTTAATGGTCTGGAACTGATTATCCCCGAGCTGGGTAATTTGGATTTCGGCATCGTAGGCGAGCCCACCCAAATGCACTTAGCCGTTGCCGAACGTGGATTAATGGTGTTGGATTGTGTGGCCCATGGCCGCGCCGGGCACGCCGCCCGCGAGGAAGGTGATAACGCTATTTATCGGGCATTAGCCGATATCGAATGGTTCCGCACTTTCCGTTTCCCAAAAGAATCGGAAGAATTTGGACCGATAAAAATGTCGGTTACTATTATTAATGCTGGTTCGCAGCATAACGTGGTACCCGCCAGTTGCACCTTTACCGTTGACGTTAGGGTAACCGATGCTTACCGTAATGAAGAAGTATTGGAAATCATTCGTCAGCATGTTAGCTGCGATGTAACCCCGCGTTCCATCAGGCTAAAACCATCGAAAATTGATAAAAATCATCCAATTGTGCAGGCGGGTGTAGCTTTGGGCAGGACAACTTATGGTTCGCCAACAACGTCGGATCAATCGTTATTGGATATCCCTTCCTTAAAAGTTGGGCCTGGTGATTCCGGGCGTTCGCATACTGCGGATGAGTTTGTGTATGTTGATGAAATAGGAGAGGGAATTGAGTTGTATATAAAAATGTTGGAAACGATAGTCTGATTTACGAATTACGATTTACGATTTTATTATCGATTGTAAAATTGTTTAAATTACGGTGAAATTTATTAATTCAATTTTACTGGTTATGACAAAAGAAGAACTCAAACAACGAACCAAAAGCTATTCGATAATGAATGCCAGATTGGTACTCAGTCTCCCTTATAACATCGTTAACAGGAACTATGCCGATCAGCTAAACAGGAGCGCAAGTTCAACCGGTGCCAACTACCGGGCCGCATGTCGGGCAAAGTCGAAAAATGACTTTATAAATAAATTAAAAATAGTTGAAGAGGAATTAGATGAAACGCTTTTCTTTTTAGAATTACTTGTTGAATTGAACCCGGAAATAAAGGAAAAAATTGACCCTATTTATAAGGAAGGAAACGAACTTCTTTCCATCATTGTTGCCGCATTAAATACATTGCGCGGCAATTGATTTTACAAATTACCCAATCGTAATTCGTAAATCGTAATTCGTAAATTGAAATGAGTAAAATCTGGCAAAAGTCCATTACCGTTAATGAATTAGTTGAAGACTTCACCGTGGGCCGCGACCGTGAGTTTGACGAGCAGATGGCGGCCTTTGATGTATTAGGTTCTTTAGCCCATACGCAAATGCTGGAAAGTATAGGTCTGATGAGCGCCGATGACTTGCGTTTGGTGCAGCAGGAACTTAAAAACATTTATAAAGATGTTGAACAAGGCAACTTCAGCATTGCACCCGAAGTAGAGGACGTGCACTCGCAGGTAGAAATGCTGCTCACCCAACGCATAGGCGATGCAGGTAAAAAAATACACAGCGGTCGTTCACGTAACGACCAGGTACTGGTTGATTTAAAATTATTTTTCCGTCATGAACTACAAGAGGTTGTTGAGGAAACCGAAAAACTGTTCCGCCAATTAATTGCGCTAAGTGAACAACATGAAAATGTATTGCTGCCTGGCTACACGCATTTACAGGTAGCCATGCCATCATCATTTGGACTATGGTTTGGCGCTTACGCCGAAAGTTTGGCTGATGATTTGGAAATGGTGCTGGCAGCTTATAAAATCACCAATAAAAACCCTTTGGGTTCGGCGGCTGGTTATGGTTCATCCTTTCCGCTTAACCGTACCTTAACTACCAAATTGTTAGGTTTTGATAGTTTAAACTATAACGTAGTTTATGCGCAAATGGGCCGTGGTAAAACCGAGCGGGTTATAGCACAGGCCCTATCTTCAATAGCGGCTACACTGGCGAAAATGGCCATGGACCAGGCGCTTTATTTGAGTCAGAATTTTGCATTTGTAAGTTATCCGGATACCTTAACTACAGGCAGCAGCATTATGCCGCATAAAAAAAATCCGGATGTTTGGGAAATTATGCGTGGCAAATGTAACCGTCTGCAAGCTTTGCCCACCGATGTAGCTATGATGACCACTAACCTGCCATCGGGCTATCACCGCGAATTGCAGTTGCTAAAAGAACTATTATTCCCGGCATTTACCGAACTGAAAAGCTGCCTGCACATGGCGACCTTTATGCTGCAAAACATAACCGTTAACGCAGCTATTTTAAACGATCCAAAATACGCCTACCTTTTTAGCGTAGAGGAAGTAAACCGCATGGTATTGAATGGAACCCCATTCCGCGATGCGTATAAGCAAGTTGGCCTGGCTATTGAGAAAGGTGATTTTAACCCGGATAAACAGGTAAACCATACCCACGAGGGCAGTATTGGCAACTTAATGAATGCGGAAATAACAGCAGCATTTGATAAACTGATTGCGAATTTTGATTTTGAGAAGGTGGAAAAAGCAATTAAGAAATTGGTGAGTTAATTACTGCAATCACAAAAAAACCAGTGTAATCCCAAATAAAATATGAGCGGACAAAACAGAGCAGACATATACCCCGGCCTCGAAGTAGACATCATCCTTAAAAAAGACCAGCGCTCGGGCAAAAAAACACGTGGTATAGTAAAAGATTTGCTAACCAGTTCCGCTTACCACTCCCGTGGCATTAAAGTGCGCCTGGAGGATGGGCAGGTTGGCCGTGTGGCTGATATTGTGGAGGATTGATGGAGTTAGGTGAAGTAACTTTGATATTTGATATTTATGTTTTAATATTACCCTAAATCTTTCGGACTTTCGGACATTCCGACTTTCCGGACTAAAAAACTACCCCTATGTCCAATACACTGAAAGCCGACAGAAGATTTTTCTTCCGCTTAGATGCACACTATCGTTTATTAATTTCATTAGTCGTAAGTGCAATAGTTTTTATTGCCGCACGTCATTCCATAACGGGGCCCGCGTTGGCGTTGTTTACTTGGATGGGTTGTGCGCTTACTGTAATTGTATTGGATTGGATCATCATATTCTCGTCGCATCCGCTGGAGGTAAGGAAAATTGCCAAATTGCAGGACTCCAGCCGTACTTTTCTTTTTGTGTTTATATCGGCGGCGTCGATAGCCAGTTTGGTGGCCATTATATTTCTGTTAAAATCCACGAAAGGCGCCGATAAAAGCGAACATATCTTGCTGGCCATTGGCGCGGTAGTTATCTCGTGGTGGCTATTGCATACTATATTTACCTTACGGTACGCTCATTTATACTACGATTTTGACACCGATACTGATGGCTCGGCGAAAGGCATTGGCGGCCTGGATTTCCCCGGCAAGGAACAACCCGATTATCTGGACTTTGTTTACTTTTCCTTTATAGTAGGTATGACTTTCCAGGTTTCCGACGTCGAAATTTCCTCGCGCAGGATACGCCGCGTTTGCCTAATGCATGCGCTAATGTCCTTTGCGTTTAATACCGCGATATTGGCGCTGAGCATTAATGTGATATCTGGATTAGTGGCATCGTAATTGAACCGGGATTAAGGGGATTTTGAGATTAATTGGATCACAGATTTTTATGATTTCGCAGATTGAAAAAGGAAATCAGTGTAATCATAAAAATCTGCGATTCAGAGTGGTTTTTTTCTATCCATCATTCTTATCTTATAGGATCACAGATTTTTATGATTTCGCAGATTGAAAAAGGAAATCGGTGTAATCATAAAAATCTGCGATTTAGAGCGGTTTTTTTCTATCCATCATTCTTATTTTATAGAATCACAGATTTTTACTAATTTTTATGATTTCGCAGATTAATAAAAGAAATCAGTGTAATCGTAAAAATCTGTGATCAAAATAAAAATCCTAAAAATCCCTAAATCCGCTTAATGCCGGTTCAGAACACCCCCTTATCCCTATCAATAAAAGTAGGCCTCATCAAACTCAATCCTAATTTTTCATTCAGTTTTTCCACCACATAATCGGCCAGTTCGGGCGAATAGCGTTCATCGTGCTGGTGCATAAAAAACCAAACCGATTGCAGGCCCATTGTATGCCAATGGGCTATGCGTTCAACCCATTCGTCGCAACGGGTATAGTCGGTAGGGTGGAGGCTGTTACCCACAAATCGGATAAAGGCATGCGGGGTAGGTAGTTCCATGTGTACCACATCCCTCCGGCCCGATGCATCGGTTATTACCGCGCCGATGTTTAACTCGTGCAGTAAATTAAATATAGCACTGCGGTTTTCGGAGTTAGCAAACCATTCTTTATGCCGTAGCTCCAAAAATACAGGAACATCTTTTGGTAATTTTTCAAGATAGGCCTGTAGGTCGGGCAGACTTTTGGGTGTGAAATTATCGCCAACCTGCAAAAACAGCGGACCTAAATTATCGCCAAAGGCCATAATACCTTCGTAGTATTTGGTGGTTATTTCATCCGCGTTTTTTAAACGGCGTATGTGCGAAATATTTTGCGCAAACTTAGGGCAAAACTTAAAACCCGGCTGAGCGGCCGCCTTTTCTTTCCATTTCAAAATAGTTTCGGGGCCGTAAATATTGTAGAACGTGGCATTCAGTTCAATGCAATCAAAGTGTTTTACGTATTCATCTAAAAAGACGGCCTCTTTGGTTTTTAGCGGATATATTTTACCCAGCCATTCCTTGCGGCCCCATTTGGCGCAACCAACATGCACTTGCAACGGCGTATCCGTTTTGGCCGACTTTAAGGTTTTGATGGTCAGTTCCGTATCCGGCGGTAAGGTGTAATCAACGGTAAATAATTGTTCGGTGTCAACACGTCCAAATTCCATATCTTTTTATTGTTTTTTTTAGCTTAGCTGTTGCGCTGCAAATTAGCTAAAAAATTGCAATCACTAATCTATAGCCGTCAACCTTTAACAGCAATATTATGATAAATAAAAAAGCCCGAAGGATTAATAAATTTTACTTGAGCACGGTGTTGCTGCTCATGCTGGTGTTGCCGGTAGTCTCCATACTTATTGACCGCCATTACCAGCCAAACGGAAGTTTAATAGCCCTAACCGGAAAGTGGTTTGTATTTTGGGCTATTGGCATGAGGTTATTTACAGCCGGCATAAGGCAGGTGGCAAAGCCCGCATTCACATTGCAGCAAATTTTTCATATCCAAAGTACAGGGGCACAGGCAGTAGTAAAGGAGCTGGGCTTTGCTAATATCTGTTTTGGACTTGCTGCTATACTGTCCCTTTTTATCCCCGGCTGGCGACCTGCCGCAGCTTTTGCGGGAGGCTTATACCTTGGTATTGCCGGGATAAATCATTTGATCAAAAAACCGGCGAGCCTTAATGAGGTAATCGCCATGATATCAGATTTGTTTGTATTTGTAGTTATTGGAGTTTATTTGTATGGATGTTTTTTCAAGTGATATTTAATAGCAACATTCCATTTCATGACAGATGACATCCCGGCGATTAAATAAAAATACTATTTTTAAAAAATCTTTACCCTGATTATGTCGCCCGATAAACCGCAAAACATCGAATGGATCAGCAATATCCGGTTGGTAGCCCTGTATGCTATCATCATAGTACATAGTGCCTCGCCTTTACTAGGAGATTATGGAAAAGCGCCCTTATCTGATTGGCTGGTTGCAGATTTTTTAAATGCACTGGTTCGTTTCGGTGTGCCGGTGTTTGTAATGGTTACAGGGGCTTTATTGTTGCATAAGGAATCGGAACCTGTGGAGTTTTTAAAAAGGCGGCTTACACGAGTGTTAACGCCCTTCTTGTTTTGGAGCTTGGTTTATGTTTGGTATTCGTGGTATAACGAGGATATTACTTTTAACGTGGATGCATGGACAAACATCAAACAAGTTTTGCATTTACTAAAAACCGGAACTTCGGTTCATTTATGGTATGTGTATATGCTCATCGGGCTATATTTTTTTATGCCTATAATTGGCAAATATGTTCGTAACGCCACCGAAAAAGAAGTACTTTATTTTTTAGTCGTTTGGTTTTTGGTGATGATGATGAGTCAGCCATATTTAGTTCGGTACAACCCCTTGGTTGATATGCATTATTTTGCCGGATACGTGGGCTATTTAGTATTAGGCCATTATCTCGCTTTCAAGGATTTCAAGACTAAAAACCTGCGTTTATGGATGGTGATGTTATTTGTTTTTAGCGTTGCGTTTATAACAGTTGGTACCTGGTTGATCACCGCCTATACTAAATTACCCGGCACTATGCTTTACGAGCCAATAAACCCTGCCATCCTGATGGCTTCGGCAAGTCTTTTTATTATTTTTAAACTAACCATCCCTAAAGTATCACCTTTAATTATTCGCATCCGAGATTTTGCAGGCAATTACAGTTATGGCATTTACCTGAGCCATATTCTTGTTTTATTTGTTTTAGACGACCAACTTGGTATCAATTATAAACTATGTACGCCAATTGTGAGCATACCTTTAACAGCGTTTATTTGTATGCTGATTTCTTTACTGCTGGTATGGATGATCAGTAAGATACCTTTTGGGAAATGGGTGTCGGGGTAATAATAAAAACCCCAATAATTTCATGATTTTTTAGGAGATTTGCAGCCTTGCAAACCCTGGCAATCAACTGATGAAAAAAATCACCGAAAGTAATGCGGCCCGCGCTACCGTCATACTTATTTTTATAACATTTATACTCCGCTGTTTTATCGCCGGCTACACCGGCCTCGGCAACGGCGAGTCATACTACTTCCGCGGCGCATTGCACCTTGATTTAAGTTACTTCGATCAGCCACCCTTGTTTTTCTGGCTTGGGGCTATAAGCATCAAAATATTCGGACTAAATAATTTTGGTATCCGCTTTGCCTCGGTGCTGTTATTTGCGGGCACCAGCTGGTTTTTGTTTTTAGTTACCAAACGGCTGTTTACCGCCAAAGCCGGCTTTTGGGCCGTAGTGGTCATGAATTTGAGCGCGGTATTCACCATAGCCATAGCCTGCTGGTACCAGCCTGATGCACCTTTAATGTTCTTTTGGATGGTGGCAACGTACTTTATCATCGAACTGATGGTAAGCCCCGACGCGGAAAATTCTGAAGCTACACGTTATAGCCGCCGCACCTGGTTGTTGTGGATAGCCGTTGGCATCAGCATGGGTTTGGCTACTTTAAGCAAGTATCACGTACTGTTTTTATTTGCAGGTGTGTTTATGTTTATTGCCACCAACAAAAACCAGCGTCACTGGCTGCGCCATCCGGGTCCGTATATCGCGGTGTTAATTACCATCGTTATGGCGCTGCCTATCCTTTGGTGGAACTATCAAAACAATTGGGTCTCTTTTGTTTTCCAGGGATCAAGAGCCGGTGTAAAAAATGACCATTTTCAGCTGCATCCCGATTGGTTTTTGCGAAGCATTCTGGGGCAATCCTTTTGGTTGCTCCCGTGGATATGGTTCCCTACCATCAGGCAACTTTTTAAATCGTTTAAACTTAGGGCGCAATTGCTGGCTTATAGCTTTAGCTTTTGGATGGCCATTTTGCCTATTGTATTTTTTACGATAGTAACGCTATGGTCCGATTTGCAATACCATTTTCACTGGCAGGCACCCGGCTACATGATGTTGTTTGTGCCACTGGGTTTTGCCATTGACAAAGCTCTTAGTACCGATGATAAAAACAAGCGCTTAACCCGCCGCTGGCTCAATTTTTCGGTTTGCTTTACCGTTATTACAATTACGGTGCTTAGCCTGCACATGGTTACCGGCTTCTGGACAGCTTACGGCCCTAAATGGGTAGTGCACCGTTTCCACGGCGATAATTTAGACCCAACCATCCAGGGTGTAGATTATACTGATATTAAAACCCGTTTCGAAAAAGAAGGCTGGATGAATAATCCAAACATATTTACCGGAAGTACCCGCTGGTGGCTAACCGGCAAAATAGACTGGGCGCTGAAAGGGAAAAAAGACATCGTAGTACTCGATCCAGACCCGCGTAACCTGGCTTTTGTTGTAGACCCCAAGAAACTATTGGGTAAGGATGGTATTATGCTGGGCGATCAGCACCAGATTTATATTGATGCCCATGCGCGGCCGTTTTTTGACAGCATAAAACAGCTACCCGATATCGAAATTATCCGCAACGGAGTAGAGTACAGGCTACAAGTGTATTATTGCACCAATTTCCATCTGCCCGCTAAACCCCGTATGGATTTACCGGTATATCGTCAGTTGATAGGACTGCCGCCGTTTGGAAAGTGATATAAACACTAATGGACACTCATAGAATCGAATAAACACGAATGTTAATTGATTCGAAGTTTAGGAATTGAGCGTATTTTCAGAAGTGATTTTAACGTATTGCCGTTGGCTTCAGCCGACGGATAATTATAACAAATAGACCAGGCTTTAGCCGAAATCGCCACCATGCATAACCACCACATGGTGATTATTGCGGCTAAAGCCTTTTAAACTCATTATAAATCCGTTGGCTGAAGCCAACGGCAATGGTTTTTAAGTTCGCTAAGAATGTGGAAACTAACTTAATGATGTTAATTATTATTTGCCAAAATTGGTTTAATTCGTGTTCAAACAATTATTGAAATTCGTGACAGTCAAAATTTGTGTTTCTTCAGTTAATTTCTACAACTCGTGTCTGTTTCAGTTGGTGATCTTTCCTGTCGCAATGCTGTTTTGTTTGTTGCCTTCCCTTCTATTCGCTCAAAACGTTAACATCATACCCCAGCCAAAATCATTCATAAATGCCGACGGCCAGTTTCAGCTGAATGGTAATTCCCTTATCGGGATGAATGATAATTCACTATTGCCCCAGGCCAATTACCTGCAAACTGAATTATCTAAACTAAACGGGCCGGCTATAGCTGTAGATCAGGATGAAACCAAAGCCGCCATTGATTTGAAGCTTAACGGCAGTGCCTCAACAGATGGTTCTTACCAGGTAAAAATTCAACCTCAGCGCATTATTATTACAGCTTCTGGCAACGAAGGCATTTTTTATGGCATTGTTTCCTTACTTCAAATCATTAGGAACCAACAGGCGGGCCAAACACTTAATTTACCATGTAGTACCATCAGCGATGCGCCCCGCTATCAATGGCGCGGTTTAATGCTGGATGAATCGCGGCATTTTTTTGGTAAAAAAAAGGTAGAGCAGTTGTTGGATTGGATGGCCTTTTATAAGCTGAACAAGTTTCACTGGCACTTAACCGATGCCAACGGCTGGCGTTTGGAAATAAAAAAATATCCCCGCTTATCCTCAGTAGGAGCCATCGGAAACAAAACTGACACGGCCGCCGAAGCCAAATTCTACACGCAGGATGAGATTCGCGAAATTGTAGCGTATGCACAGGATAGGTTTATCACCGTTGTTCCCGAAATTGATATGCCCGGCCACGCGTCCGCATCAAACCGCGCCTATCCCGAATTTAACGGTGGTAGTGCTCCCGGCTATCCAAACTTCACATTCGATCCATCCAATCAAAAAGTATATCCATTTCTGGCCGATATATTGAAAGAAACCAACACTCTTTTCCCGGCGCACATGATTCATTTAGGTGGCGATGAAGTTGCCCTTGGCATGCAGGCCTGGGCTGGCAAACCTGCGATTATGGACATGATGTCGAAAAATAATTTTACTGCCCTTTCCGACCTGGAACATTACTTTTTTCGCCGCATGGCGGATACCGTAATCAGCTTTGGCGATAAGGTGCTTTGCTGGGACGAAGCCGCTGAAACTGATCTACCAGCCGACAAAACCATCATCTTTTGGTGGAGGCAAAATGTGCCTGCATCGCTGCACCTGGCACTTCAAAAAAAATACGAGGTAGTACTTTGCCCGCGATTGCCCATGTACCTGGATTTTGTTCAAAATAAGGACCATATTTCGGGTCGAAAATGGAAAGGTGATTTTAGCCCGGTAACCGATATTTATAATTTCCCCGATAAGCAGCTGCCTGCTGATGAATTGAACTCAAACCTGGTGTTAGGCGTTCAAGCCAACTTGTGGACGGAATTAGTAGGCTCCGAAAAGCGGCTGGAGTTTATGATTTTCCCACGCATAGCGGCTCTTGCCGAAGCAGGTTGGACCGATGCTGCCGTTAAAGATGAAGACTCGTTTAACGAGCGGCTAAAGTTGAATTTCAAATTGTACGATAAGGAAAATATCTATTATTACAATCCTTTCGACCCCGCCGCACATCCCGAAGCCATTGATTTTACACCAAATTTAATCAAACACGAAATGCCAAAAACACGTCATCGCCATGGGCGGAAGGTTGCTGCGCATCATGGCCGTTTGGGCAAGCCTAAAGTCCGTCATCATGCAGTAGCGAAACGGCATAAAAATTAGAAGCATCCCCCATAATTCTTTTGTAAAGTGTTTACTTCGCGCACACGCCCCTCGCTTTCATTTCATGTAAATAATTGATTATTAATTATTTAAAATTTAACCATGAGTTAAATTTCCATAATTTGCTGATAATCAAGTGTTTAATTTTTTGGCTACTTTTAATCGGTGTTTAATTTGATAATCAATTAGTTACGCTTATTTTTAAATCTCAAACGGTTACATTAAAACAAACATGCCAAAAATAAAATCGGGGGGTGAGCAGCTATAATGCAGGTGTTCCTCAGAACACCCGCGGTAATATTTTGGCTATTTAAAACATAGTTTGTTAAATAACACTATTTTTAAACGCACAAATAAAATTTAGCGCAATCAATAACCATCCCCGATGTTAAGAATAAACCGTATAAACTTTAAAAAGCCGGTTCAGTTGGCTTTGCTTGTTTTATTTACTATGGCAGCATTTGTTAATAAGGCTCACAGCCAGGCCGAAGTGGCGCCCTGGGGCAATATAACCGGCATCCGTAAGGATGGTCAGCTGTTTAGTTTTGAATCGAGCATCAAAGTGATCAGCGCCGATGGCAAACACGTTGCCGCCACCGCCCTCGAAAAACAACAGCCACGTTATAAACGCAACGGCGATGAACAACTGGTTACCACCAATATCGACAGCTTGTTTTTTACCGAAGCCGTAAAGGATTTAAGCTCCGGTAAAATACGAGTAACCGTGCATTTAGCCGCACACGCAGACGCCGATTTAAAAGGAGTTTATTTTTGCATAACGCTACCAAAGGATGACTATGCCAGCGGACAAGTACGCTTTTCCGGAGTTAAGGGGCCGCTAAGCGATTTTGTACCTGTAGCGGAGAATTACGAAACAACTGCCAACGGGATGCAATTTAAATCGGCCACACGCTCTTTTGATATCAAATTGGATGCCGCTGCTGCTGTTATAGTAAAACAAGACAACGTTAATGGTAAAAACGACTTCCATTTATATATAGCCCTAAACCAGGGCGGCGTACGTAAAGGCGATACGGTGCAACGGGTTTTCACCATTAAGGCATCGGGTGATATAGATAAGGAACCGGTTACAATGGAGATAAATACAGCGCAACAGGGCCGCGCTTTTGATGGGCTTGGCGGTAATTTTCGTTTACAAAACCCAAAAACCGATCCGCAAGTGATTGATTACTGCCTGCAGAACCTGCGCGTGGCTTATGGCCGCGTTGAAATGCCCTGGCGGTTTTGGCAACCTAATAAGGATACCGACCCAACAGCTGCCGCCGATTCGGGGAAATTGAGTGTGCCGGTAAAAAAAGCCATGCAAATGGCGCACCGGCTGGATAGCATGGGCATTCCTTTCATCCTTTCTGCCTGGTTTCCGCCTAACTGGGCCATCACCGGCAAAATGAATTTCAGGCCCGTAAACGGCATCTGGGGCAACCCGTTAAATAAGGATAACATGGAAGCTATTTATAAATCCATTGCCGATTATATCCTTTACCTCAAAAAAACTTGTGGCGCCGAGCCTAAATTATTCTCGTTCAACGAATCGGACCTTGGTATCAATATTCGGTTAACCGCGCAGGATCATGATGACTTCATAAAAGGATGTGGCGCTTATTTTGCAGCACACGGCGTAAATACCAAAATGCTGTTGGGCGATAATTCTGACGCAACCACTTATAAATTCATTTACCCTGCAATGGATGATCCGGAGGCGAAACCCTATATAGGGGCCATCTCTTTCCACTCCTGGCGCGGCTGGGGCACCGAAACATTGCAAAAATGGGCCGATGCAGCCACAAAATTAGGTGTACCATTATTGGTTGGCGAAGGCAGCATTGATGCCGCAGCATGGAACTATCCCGATATTTTCCAGGAACAGACTTATGCCTTGCAGGAAATAAACCTGTACACCCGCATGTTAGCCATTTGCCAGCCAAAATCAATACTACAATGGCAGCTTACTGCCGACTATTCTCCACTGATCGGTGGCGGTATTTTTGGCAATAATGAGCCGCTGCATCCCGGACAACGGTTTTGGAATTTAAAGCAACTATCTATAACCCCTAACGGTTTATTTGCCATGCCAATTACCTCCGGCCCAGGCATAACCAGCGCCGCTATGGGCGACAATGACAAGGGCGTTTATGCTATTCATTTAGTAAATAACGGTACCAAACGCAAAATAACCTTAACCGGGTTACCCGCTACAGTAAAACAGTTGCGTATGTATACTACCAGTAAGGAGTTGGATATGAAAGAAGGCAGTTCTGTAAAGGTAAAAAACGGACAGGCGCAGTTTAAATTGGAGGCGGTGAGTTATACGACATTAATTAGCGAATAAAAGGATGCAATAGCATGGTGTCGGATTGAATGAACACGAATTTTACGAATTAAACAAATAAAAAACGAATTTTAAAAAAGGTGATTTAAATTTCGAGGAGACTTTATTTGTTTGAAAAGGCAAACTTCAATAATTAGTGGCAATTCGGTTAATTCGTGAAATTCGTGTTTGTTCAATTTGATGCCATCCATTCGTGTTTTTATGGATTCGTTACACTCGTATCCTGCGCCAAAGTTGCATCATCTGGTGTTTTGGCAATATCATTATTAAGGTTATAAAGCGCATCGGCGTTAGCAGCAGCACCGCCGGCAATTTTTATCTTCGCCAGCAAATCAAGCGCCATGGTTTCTTCTTCGGTTTGTTCTTTTACAAACCATTGCATAAAATTCCAGGTGGCCCAGTCTTTTTCGGCCATGCTCATGTTTACAAGATTGTAAATGCCGGCAGTGTTATTCACCTCCGATGTAAATATTTTTTCGAAACAATCATTAACATTTTTCGGATCAGGTCCCGGTTCGGGTATAGCCGTCACCACCACTTTCGCGCCTCTTTTTAAAATGTATTCCAGGAATTTCATCATGTGGTTACGCTCCTCGGCCGAATGCCTGAACAAAAAGTTGGCAATGCCCTCATAACCTTTGTCGCTCGCCCACGCAGCGTACGAAAGATAAATCTGCGCGTTATGCGCCTCGTTGGTCATTTGATCGTTTAATGCTTTTGCAAGTGTGTCCGAAAGCCGGTTAGTATCCATTGTTGGTTAATTTTAAAGCTAAACCAAAAAAGCGCAAAAAGGTTTGGGAGGAAGTCCGGAAAGTCGGAAAAGGCCTAATGAAGGTGTGGTTGGGAGGTCAGAAATTGGAAAAAGTCGGTAATGTCTGAAAGATAAGAAAAGTGATCAAAGGGCAAAGATTGGTGATTAGAAAAGGATTGAAAGGTGTAAAATACCTCTTTAACACTTTCACGTCCCCACCAACCAATGACTTAATGACCCAATGACAGCGTAGTGAATGACCAGCTACTATTTATACGCAGAGATATGCGCCGTTTTTATACTCAGCACAAATGATTTGCCAACACTTATTTTTATAGCTTTATCCTGCAGCATACCTTTTATAGTATCGTCCGATTTAAGGGCTTCATAAAGGTCGCGGGCGACCGCCGAACCACTGATGTTGTTCGTCACTTTGCCATTCTCCATCTGTAAACTAAAGGTATAACCCGATTTTCCACGGTCGCCGGCAGATTCAAAATCGGTGATATTCAATTTAAATTGTTGTTCTTCAACAAGGCTCTTCTTCAAATGCAGGCGGATAACCGGGAGGTATCTTTTCCAGGTTGTCAAATATTTTCTTTCTTCCATGTGTGCCGATAAAGGTAGGATAAAATATAGATGAATTATAAAATAGATAAAATTGATTTAAAATAGATAAAATCAATTGAAAAATATTTTCTGCAATCGATTGTTGAAGTAACCTATTTTTATACCTTAGTGCAAACTAAATTCCAATTTCCGTTTACCAATTATTTATAAATGAAACATCTAATCAACGGCCGGTTAATTGCACTATTACTTGCATTCCTCCTTTTTGCATCCGTAGCGCCATTAAAACACAAACATTATCAATACAGTTTTCAGGATCCAACGCTGCCCATCGACAAGCGGGTGGATGATTTGGTATCTAAATTAACACTCGAAGAAAAAGTAGGGCAAATGCTTAATTCGGCCCCGGCGGTTGATCGTTTGGGCATTCCGGCCTATAACTGGTGGAACGAATGCCTGCATGGCGTTGCACGGACTTCGTTTAAAGTAACCGTTTATCCACAAGCGATCGGCATGGCGGCCACTTTTGATAAAGCATCGCTGCACCTGATGGCTGATTATACCGGCGAAGAAGGCCGGGCCATCAATAACGAAAGCATAAAAACCGGGAACCGCAAAATTTACCTGGGATTAACCTACTGGACCCCTAATATTAATATCTTCCGCGATCCGCGCTGGGGCCGTGGGCAGGAGACTTATGGCGAGGACCCGTATTTAACTGGTGCAATGGGCAAAGCTTTTGTGACCGGCCTTCAAGGCGATGACCCTAAATATTTGAAAGCAGCAGCCTGCGCCAAACATTACGCAGTACACAGCGGGCCCGAATCGCAAAGACACGCGTTTAATGTGGAAATCAGCGATTATGATTTGTGGGATACTTATCTGCCGGCTTTCCGTAACCTGGTGGTAAATGCAAAAGTGGCAGGGGTAATGTGTGCCTATAACGAATTGAAAGGACAGCCTTGTTGCGGAAACGATTTACTGATGACCAATATTTTGCGCAATCAATGGGGCTTTACAGGTTATGTAACCTCCGACTGTGGCGCTATCGACGATTTTTACATGCGCCAAAAAACAAGTAAAGATGCCGAAGAAGCTGCGGCCGATGCTGTATTGCACGGCACCGATGTGGAATGTGGCAACACCACCTACAAAACGCTGGTAGCAGCTGTAAAAGACGGTAAGGTAACCGAACAGCAGTTGGATGTATCGCTTAAAAGGTTGTTTACTATTCGTTTCCGTTTGGGGATGTTTGATCCGCCCGAGATGGTTAAATATGCACAAATAACTACCAGCGTGCTCGAAAGCCCCGAACATAAGGCACAGGCATTAAAAATGGCGAGGCAATCCATCGTATTGCTGAAAAAACGAAAATCATACGCTTCCATTGAGTAAAAACTTAAAGAAAGTAGCGGTAATAGGCCCCAATGCAGATAATGCATTAACTATACTGGGTAATTACAACGGCAAGCCGTCACAATTGATTACGGCGCTGCAAGGCATAAAAGCGAAACTTGGTCCGCAAACCGAAGTGATTTACAAAGCTGCAACTGATTTTATAGGCAGCCCGGATGTAACCCCTGATTTTTCGCACCTGGTTGATAGTGTAAAAGATGCTGATGCTATTATTTATGTAGGCGGTATTTCGCCACAATTAGAGGGCGAAGAAATGCGTATTAAAAAAGCCGGCTTTGCAGGTGGCGACCGTACTTCAATCCTGCTGCCCGAAGTGCAAACTCAATTGTTAAAAGCTTTGCATAGTACAGGGAAACCCGTTGTTTTTGTGATGATGACAGGTTCTGCCATTTCTGTGCCATGGGAAGCTGAACATATCCCGGCTATTTTAAATGCCTGGTATGGTGGTCAGGATGCCGGTACTGCCATTGCTGATGTTATTTTTGGTGACTATAACCCGGCCGGCCGCTTACCCGTAACTTTCTACAAAAGCGACAGCGACCTGCCTGAGTTTACCAATTACTCGATGGATAACCGCACCTACCGCTATTTTAAAGGCGAACCATTGTATGGCTTTGGATATGGATTAAGCTACTCCAGTTTTAAGTATGATAATTTGGTGATACCACAAGCTATTCACGCCGGGAAATCAACCACAGTAAGCGTAACTGTAACCAATACCAGCAAAACAGATGGCGAAGAAGTTTCGGAACTATATTTATCGCACCTGGGTTTAAATATCAAAGCACCAATCAGGGCACTAAAGGGTTTTGAACGCACTTTTATTAAAGCAGGCGAAAGCAAGGTTCTTCATTTTGAACTGACACCAACCGATTTGTCGTTAACACAAGCTGACGGTGGCATTAAAGAGTTAAAAGGCAAAATAATGATCAGCGTGGGCGGCAGCCAGCCGGATGCACAAACGGCGAAGGATAAAAAGACCGTGGGTAAGGTGGTGAGTTTGATATAGGTTTCCCCCCGCTCTGCCTACCCCAAATGTCATTTTGAACGAAGCGAGAAATCTTATACCGCATGCTAACGGACTATGTACTACAACAGTGCATAGTGCTTACGCAAAGTTTGTAAAGTTTTCTCACTGCGTTCGAAATGACATTTTTTTATAAGTTATAAATTCCAAATATGAAAAAAAACAATTCGCCTAAACCGATAATTGAGCTTTTTGGAACTAATATACTTTTGTTAGCCGCTTTTGCCTAAACCAGCCTTCTCTCAAACCAATCCGGCGTTAATGCTCAGCGATACCGACACAATCTAAAAACAATCAGTTTAACTTTGTGTTGTTTGTGACAAAAACTTCCCGGAAAGCTAAAACAATTGGCGCAATTCAACCCTTTATTTGTCATGCCAACACCCGTAATATTAACGCAGGCCGGGGTAAATTTGAACATCACCAATAAAACAATAAATTATGTTTAAAAACACAAAAGCATTCAGTGGTTTTTCGGCAAACGACCTGGAAAAAGCAAAAGCGTTTTATGGCGATACATTGGGTATCGAAGTATCACAAAACGAAATGGGCATCCTTACCCTCCATATCAGCGGCGGGGGTAAAGTAATTATCTATCCAAAGCCAAATCATGTACCGGCTACTTTTACTATTTTGAATTTCCCGGTAACGGATGTTGAAAAGGCGGTTGATGAACTGATTAGTAAAGGTATTGTATTTGAACAATACCCCGAGCCAATGAAAACAGATGAAAAAGGAATTTTCCGCGGTGGCGGGCCAAAAATTGCCTGGTTTAAAGACCCTGCGGGGAATATATTATCGGTGCTGGAGGCTTAACGCTAAGAATTACGAAGTTTCAAAAACTTCGTAATTCTCCTCCCGAATATTAAAGCCATTCATTACATTGTACGATCTTAACCACTGTTTATCAATGGAACCCATCTACAATACCATCGGCACCACCTATAATACTACCCGCCAGGCCGATCCATACATAACCAGCCGCATTTTACACTTTTTAAATCATCAGGCGGGTAATCATTACTTGGATATTGGTTGCGGAACCGGTAATTATACAATAGCCCTTTCAAACCAGGGTTTAGATTTTACGGGTGTGGAGCCTTCTGAAAAAATGCTGACCGAAGCCCGGGTGAGGAGCCAAAAAGTAACCTGGCTTCAGGGAACCGCCGAGAATATCCCGGCAGATGACGAAACTTTTGATGGCATTATCGCGACGCTTACCATCCATCATTGGGTTAATTTAGAGAAAGCGCTAAAAGAGCTTTATCGCGTGGCAAAGCAGGGTGCGAAAATCGTGTTCTTTACTGCCACCCCTCAACAAATGAGTGGATATTGGCTTAATCGCTATTTTCCGCAAATGATGAGTGCTGCGATTGTGCAAATGCCATCTTTCGAAAAAATAAGTGAAGCCCTCGATAATGAAGGATTTGCGATCAGCACCCTCGAAAAATATTTAATTCAGGATGATTTGCTGGATCGTTTTTTATATGCCGGTAAAAATAAGCCCGAACTGTACCTTGATGAGGCCATCAGGACAGGGATTTCATCATTTGCCGCATTGGCAAATGTAAATGAGGTTGACGCTGGTATATTAAAACTCCATTCAGATATAGTGAGCGGAAGGTTTACAGCCGTGAAAGAGCGTTATGATAATGAATTGGGCGATTATCTGTTTGTAGTTGCCGGGAAGATATAGCCGTTCGAAAGACTTTCGATCTTTCGGATTTCATTAATAAATTAAAGGGACAATTCTTTTCACTTTACGCTTATATTCCAGGTACTGCTCACCAAATTCATCTGTCAGCGCTTTTTCCTCAACAGAAATGCGATAATTAAGCGCCAAAAAAATTGGAATGATAATGATGGCGCAGCTTAATACATTGTTTGTTAAAAACGCAATCCCCGTAATAATCAGCATTAAGCCGAGGTAGGTAGGGTGCCGTACCAGTTTATAAAGGCCGTTAGTTTTTAAAACGTGTTGACTGGAAATGGCCACATCTACCGTAAACATGCTTCCCAATTGGGCGATGGCTATCCAACGGATAATAAAACCTATTATGGTTAAAGCCGTTCCAATGACTATAAACACAGACCCTTCAATTGGGATTAACACATACATCCCGGCAATAACATTTCCGGTAACCAGGCAGCCCGTAATTACTATCCATAGCAACTTTAGCGAATTACCGTCCTTTTGGCTTTTTGCACCGCTGTGTTTTGATCTTTTTAGGATAAGCAGAAAAACTTCCGAAATGCCGAAAATATAAACAAGGTATTTGGAAAAATGTATCATTGCGCCGGGTTAAAATCTTGTTTTTATATCCATCTAATTTATATCTTTAAATACAGTATTAAAACTATAAAGCAAATAATTTTAACAAATGCGCCCTAATTCCGAACCTATTTTTATGAAGTATTTTTTAAGTTGCGACTGGGGCACAACATCATTCAGGCTTAGGCTTGCCAATCAGGTTGATGGTAAAATTATAGCTGAAGAAAAATCAGACCAGGGAATCGCCGCTACTTTCGGTTCGTGGCAGCAAACAGGTAAAACGGACACTGATGATCGCGTTGCTTTTTATTTAAACATCGTAGAGCTGCATATAAAGACAATAGAAAAGAAAACCAATCAGTCTTTAGCCAGGGTTAAAATCGTAATGTCCGGCATGGCATCCTCCTCTATCGGTATAACTGATATTCCGTATGCTACGGGGGCTATTGCCGTGAACGGTTCCGGCATCAATACCACAGTAATTACCGCAACGGCAACCTTTGACCACGATGTATTAATCGTTTCGGGAGTCAGAATTTTGGATGATGTAATGCGTGGTGAAGAAACACAACTAATAGGCTGTATTCCCGGTGCAGACACCATTGAAAACGAATTATATATTTTCCCCGGCACGCATTCAAAGCATATCCTTGTAAAAAATAATCAAATGGCATCCATAAAAACCTATATGACGGGTGAGGTTTTTGAATTGCTATCTCAAAAAAGCATACTGAAAAACAGTGTTGAAATAAGCGAAAAATCGCAGAATTTGACTGTGTTTAAAAAAGGTGTTCGTGATGCATTGGATGAAAGTATATTACACACCATATTTAAAGTGCGCACCAACCATTTGTTCGATATTTACAGCAAAGAAGAGAACTATAATTATCTGAGCGGATTGTTGATTGGTGCGGAATTAGCGGTCTTAAAAGCAACAGATGCCGAAACAATTAATTTAATTTGCGGTGCAAACCTCCAAAATTATTATGTTGCAACAGTAGCCGAATTGGGGCTGTCAAAAACAGTCAATACCTTCCCGATGGAATGGGTTGACGAAGCGGCGGTTAGGGGGCAGCTTAAAATAGCCAGGCAATTAGAATTTTTAACATGAACAAATCATTCTCTTTCGATCTTTTTAACCGCATGCCCATTGTTGGCATTATGCGAAACATACCATCACAATACATACATACCATAGCCGAAAAGTATTACAGTGCTGGTTTAACCTGCCTGGAAATTACTATGAACTCGCCGGATGCGGAAAAAAGCATCGCATTGTTGGCAGAATTATATCCTGGCAAACTGAACATTGGCGCGGGCACCGTTTGCAGCATGAACGACCTGGAAAAGGCGTTGGCGGCAAACGCCCGGTTTATTGTTACTCCTATTATTAACGAGGAAGTGATCAAGACCTGCGTTAGCGAAAACATTCCCATTTTCCCCGGCGCTTATACGCCATCCGAAATTTACAGGGCCTGGTCATTAGGAGCGCCAATGATCAAACTTTTCCCCGCAGGCGATTTAAAACCGACTTATATTAAAGAAGTTTTGGCGCCGTTAAGCGATGTGCACCTGATGCCTACAGGCGGCATTAACTTAGATAATTTTACAAATTATCTGGAACTTGGCGCCAGGGGCGTGGGCGTAGGTAGCCAGCTGTTCCCGAAGGCTGCTATTGAGGCCGAAGATTGGGATGCCTTAGGCACAGTTTATACACAATTTGTAAATAAATACCGCGCATTTGTTGCCAAATAAATCGGCGCTACCAAGTAATTCCCTCTGTTAAAAAGTGTTAAAAACCTGCAATTTCATATTTAAAACAGAATTGCCGGGTATTATTGTTGTTATTGTAGCGTTAGCGTAACGTTATATTAGTAATAGCACAACAGGAACAAGTATTAGCCGACACAAAACAGGCGTTCATCTGTACTTAATAACGGCTTGCTTTGTTTAGGTGTACTTTTATCAAAGTTGCGCAAGGGATAACAAATTTTAGAAGGTATGAAATTATTGGCAATTTTATTTTTTACAACATTTCTATCGTCGGTAACCTGGCTGGGCGATTTTAGCAACGCCACCACAGAGGCGGAGAAAGACAACAAACTGATTATAGTAAACTTTTCGGGTTCAGACTGGTGCGGACCCTGTATTAGACTGAGGAAGGAAATACTGGAATCGGCAACGTTTGAAGATTATGCCAAAGACCATTTGGTTTTGGTGCGAGCCGATTTTCCGCGCCAAAAGAAAAATCAGTTGGACGCTGCCCAGGTAAAGCGCAATGAAGCTTTGGCAGATAAATACAATCCTGAGGGAAAATTTCCCTTTACATTATTGATAGATAAAAACGGCAAGGTGCTAAAGTCGTGGGATGGTTACCCCAACGAGGCGCCCGACAAATTTGTTTCGGAAATTGAACCATTTGCCAATGCAGCACACTGAAGTTATGAACGGCGTAATATACCGGCGGGCAATGCGCCTGATGGGTAACCGCTTTGAGATAACTGTAGTTGCGGCTGATACGGCAACCGCCGACGCCCATATTGACGCCGCTGTGAGTGAAATAAGCCGCATCGAAAAGCTTTTTACCACTTTTAGCGACGATAGCCAAACCAACCTTGTCAACAGCCAGGCTGGCATAAGCCCGGTTCGTGTTGACAGGGAAGTTTTCGATTTGATAGCCCGTTCAATCCGGATATCGAATCTGACACAGGGGGCGTTTGATATTACGTACGGTTCCGTTGATAAAAGCCTGTGGAACTTTGATCCTAATATGAAGCAGCTGCCTGATGCGGAAACCGCGCGGAAGGCAGTGCGGTTAATCAATTTCCGGAATGTCATACTCGATCCGGAAAATACATCGGTGTTTTTAAAGGAAAAAGGAATGCGCATAGGTTTTGGTGGGATAGGAAAAGGATATGCGGCTGAACGCGCCAAAATGATATTAAAGCAACGGGGTGTGGAAAGTGGCGTGGTAAACGCCTCGGGCGATTTAACGGCCTGGGGACTGCAGCCAAACGGTGAGAAATGGACGGTAGGCATTGCCAATCCCGATTTATCGCATCAGGTATTTTCGTACATGAACGTAACCGATATGGCCATAGCAACATCGGGCAATTACGAAAAGTTTGTGATGATTGACGGAAAAAAGTATTCACATACCATCGATCCTCATACAGGGTTGCCGGTATCAGGTATAAAGAGCGTAACCATTATTACCACCAACGCCGAAATTGCCGATGCCCTGGCTACTCCGGTAATGATAATGGGTATACGTTTCGGATTAAATATGATCAATCAAATAAAGAATGTGGAGGCAGTTATTATCGACGACGATAACAGATTGTACTTATCAGATAACATAAAATTTTAACCCCTATAGAAAAATGACAAAGCTAATAGCAAAGATAACTGCCGGTTTCCTGCTCATGATTTTCGCTTGCTCATGCGTCCACTTAAAGGAGTACCAGAAAAACAGGATCAACGATTCGGAAATGGCCCTTGGCAATCGCAAAGTGGAAAAAAATGAATTGAATTTTCAGTCGTACCGGGAAGGAGCTTCAGGGGCAAATGCCGGAAAAACCGGTGGTGGCTGCGGGTGTAATTAATTAAGCGGGAACAAGAATAAAATTTTAGATGAAGAAAGTATTTCTATCGGTGATAGGGTTCACCCTTATTTGCCGTATGTCGGCGTATTCGCAGGTAAAAACGGACAGTGCTGGCGCCAAACCAAAGATTAGTTTATATGCCCCGGATAGCTCAACAATGAAGAGCAATTATAAGGACCGGAGCTTGCATGTTGATGAAATAAATTTTGTTTCGAGCTATTACTGGCAAACCGGAGATCACTCGGCAGTTACCGGGGGTATCGGTTCCGAAAAAGTGACCGATATTGCCAATGGCCTGGATATTAAGCTGGCATGGTTGAATAGTTCCCTGAATAAAAATACCCTTTCGATTGGTTTGGGTTTCGATCACCACACCTCTGCATCACAGGCTTTTGTTTCGGCAACGGGCGCGTCAAAAACAGGGGGCGACAGAATTTATCCTTCTATAGACTGGACCAAGGAAAATGCAAAAAATGGCAACACTTTTGGCCTGGGCGCTTATGTATCGAGCGAGTACAATTATCAATCGTTAGGAGGGGATTTGCATTTTTCCCTTAAAACGCAGGATAAAATGGGCGAATTTGGTGTAAAACTGCAGGCTTACCTGGATAAGGTTAAGTTGATTTACCCATCAGAGTTAATCCCCGGAACGACAACTACTACTTCCGGCGGAACAACCATAATAACCACAGCCAGCGGAACTACCACCACACTGAGTGATGGTGAACATGGTCACCGGGGAAATATACCATCCAGTCCGCGAAATACCTTTTCGTCATCATTTTCCTACTCGCAAATTATAAATTCGCGCTTGCAGATTATGTTTTTAGCCGATTTGGTGGAGCAGCATGGTTATTTAAGCCTGCCTTTCCACAGGGTGTATTTTTCGACAGGTAAGGATACTGTTGAAAAACTACCAGCTCAGCGATTTAAATTGCCAATTGGTTTCAGGGCGAATTATTTCCTGGGCGATAATATTATCCTGCGGTCATACTACCGCTACTATATGGATAATTGGGGCATTAAATCAAACACTGCCAACCTGGAAGTGGTGTACAAGGTGAGTCCATTCTTTTCCATTGCGCCGTTTTACAGGTTTTATAGCCAGTCGGCAGCAAAATATTTTGCTCCTTATGAGGCACATAACATTAACGATGCCTATTATACCAGCAACTACGAATATTCGAAATTTAACAGCAACTTTTTTGGTGTAGGGTTTAGGATTGCACCTCCAGCTGGTGTTTTTGGCATGCAAGGCTTGCATGACCTGGAAATACGATACGGCCACTACGCTCAAAATACCGATTTAGTATCCAATGTAGTTTCGTTGAGTTTAGGGTTTAAATAGGTTATGGAGAGGTTGTAAGTGTTGTAAAGGTTGTAATGGTTATTAAATACTATTTCAACCTTTACAACACTTACAACCTTTTCAACTTCTACAACTCCCTTAAAACCTCCGGCCAATAATAATTTTAAATATCGCTTTTTCTGTTGCGCGGGTAAATCCATAGCCAACGCCGCCGTTAAACTCCCAGTCGGGGTCGGTGTTTAAATCAACAGCGGCAAACAGTTGGTGCATTTGGTTCTGGAAAGAATCATAATGAAAAAACGGGCCCGTACTGCCGTAGTATTCCGGACCAATGGCCACCACTTTTGAAATATCATAGCTTACCTTAACATTTGGCGAAAATATAAAGCCGCGATTTTGATCGGGGCCGGCAAAGCTTTTATCAATAGTGGGATTTAGCGAGATGTACCATTTATTTATTTTTTTATCCACTATTGGCCGTATCTCCAGCGTACTTGTATTTGCCGAAAATGCCTTTTTCTGGAAGCCAAATTCTGTTGAAATACTTACACCAACGGGCCATTTCCAGCTTAGTGGAGCAGCAACCCGCGGCCTGATGTGCGAACCGACGTAGGCCGTGCGCCCATCGCTGCCTATGGAGTTAAAAAAATAGAAACCTGTTTCGAACCAGGGGGTCCATCCATGAGTAATTTCAATGGTTTCATGTACTACGTGGTTATCGGGCAACTGGCCATCCGTAGCGGTGGTAAAACCGTTTGCCGTGTAATTGCTGTGAAGCTCGACCATGGTCCGGCCCGGTTCAACCGTCTCCGAACCGTATACCTGTATCTCGTAATTATCCTGCGCTTTAACACAGGTGCCAAAAAATAAAAACCCTGTTAATATTACTATTACTTTATTCATATTGTAAAATGTGTTTACCCTCCATTTATCATATCCGAGACTATACCTTTCGATCGTTTACGCTCGGCCAGGAAAACACCGGCCAGGTGTACCACAATAAAGGCCAAAATTAAATACATACAAAAACCATGAACATCTTTAACCGTATGCCGCATAGGTTTTAAAAAAGCCACATCTTCAAAGGCCAGTGATAATCCGGTTACTACCATGATAATCAGTAGTAAATAAAAAATGGAATAAATAATTTTCACGGTTAACTCGTGGATGGCAAGTTCGCGATCTGCTTTTGTTGATTTGAAGCATGCATAAGCCTTTTTTAGCTGGCGGATAAATTTTTGATCGGCCAGTTGGAAAAATTCAAGTATAAGCCTGAACAGGAGCAGCCCGGCAAGGCAATAGCCAAAATACACATGTACGTCCCAAACGCTATCGCTTAATGCATGTCCGGCCTGGCGGGCCTGATCATTGGTTAAGGTAACGCCGGAATGCTGCAATTCGTTTTGAACTAAGGATGACACTTTTCGTCCGTTGGTTATGGTTGAATTAGAGAGAACCGTAAGTAACGATCCTGTAATGACTATTGCATTGGCCCAATGCCACAAACGGAGCGTTGCCGAATATTTCTTTTTTGGATGCGGAAGTTCTGCCTCCTCGCGAACAGGTTCAATAATTGCCATGTGGTGTTGTTTTCGCTAAATTTAGGAACATAATTTGAAGCAATTCTGTAGGTAACTTTTTTGTTGCGTAATTACTTCAGAATTACTTCAATATCAATAATTATATTTGAAGAAAAAGCCAGTTGAAATTCCTGATTATTGAAGACGAGCAAGAGCTGCGCGAAATTATCGCCAATTATTTGAACGAAGACGGTAATATTTGCGAGTGCTGCGATTCGTTGCGCAGTGCAATCGACAAATTATCGATCTACGAGTACGACTGTATTTTATTGGATATTGGGTTACCCGATGGCGATGGCTTTACCGTGTTGGAATATTTACGGGTAAATAAAAGGACGGAGGCAGTCCTCATCATTTCGGCCCGAAATTCGCTCGACGACAAACTGAAGGGCCTCAACATAGGTGCCGATGATTATTTAACCAAGCCCTTTCATCTGGCCGAACTTAAGGCACGGGTGGTGGCCATTTACCGGCGCAAAGTTTTTAACAGTAACAGCACCTTGATTTTCAACGAAATTGTAATTAACCTGCCCGGTCGTAGTGTGGAAGTAAACCACAAACCAATTATCCTAACCCGCAAAGAGTATGATATGCTGCTGTATTTTATTGCCAACAAAGGCAAGGTAATTGCTAAAAATGCCATCGCTGTGCATTTATGGGGCGATGAAATTGACATGCATGATAACTTCGATTTTATTTACACACACATCAAAAACCTCCGGAAAAAGCTATTGGAAGTTACTACTAACGATTATTTGAAATCAATTTATGGCATTGGTTATAAATTCAGCGCCTGATGAAACTATCGGCACATTATAATAAAGCCAGCATTATTATCAGCATCATAGTATTGATAGCGGGCGGAGTGGTTTACTTTTTTGCCATAAACCACATATCGCGGATGCAACTGGATCGCGACCTCACTGAAGAACTTGAGGAGGTAGTTGATTATGTAAACGTTAATAATAAATTACCCAAACAAGTTGAGTTTGATGAGGACCAAACGGTTTTTACAAAAACAAATGAAACCAGTTTGCCGGCCCGTTTTTTTGACACTGTTTATACCGATAATAAAGAGAAAAAAAACGAACCCGGCCGGGCTGTAGAAGGTCTTGTTGCCTTGAATGGGCAGCATTATCGGGTAATTATCACCGAATCGAGAGAGAGTACCGAGTATTTGTTGCAGGTAATTACCCTAATAACACTGGCGTTGATGGTGGGGCTATTGTTGATTTTATTTATTACTAACCGCTATATTTTAAATGGTTTGTGGCGGCCATTTTATGGTACGCTGAATGCGCTGAAAGCATTTAATGTTTCGGACAGCCAAAACCTGCATTTAAAGCAAAGCAACATAGATGAATTTGGCGACCTGAATAATGCTGTGCAAACGATGGCGGCCCGTGTTAAACACGATTATGAACATCTGAAACACTTTACCGAAAATGCATCGCACGAGATGCTGACCCCACTTGCGGTGATCACTGCCAAATTAGACGCCCTTATACAGGACGAGGCATTAAAACCCGAGCAGTTTGATCAAATAAAGGATATTTACACGGCTTCGGGCAAACTCGCCAAACTCAATCAAACTTTATTGTTGCTGGTTAAGATTGAGAATAATTTAATTGACGATGCCGAATTGCTGCACATGGATGAATTGATGTATCAAAAGCTGCGGCAATTTCAGGAGTTGATACAGGCGAAAGGCCTTCAGGTTACCGAAATATTGGGCACAAAAAATATTTCAGTAAGTAAGTACTTAATTGATATATTGCTAAATAACCTTTTAAGCAACGCTATAAGGCATAATACAGATGGCGGTAAATTATTGATCACTTTAACGGATGCAGAATTGATTTTCCAAAACACCGGGGATGCAAAACCATTGAATAGCGAGACTTTGTTCGAACGTTTCCAAAAAGGTAAAAAATCAGAAGGGACAGGCCTTGGTTTAGCCATTGTAAAAAACATTTGCAGTTTATACCATTGGGAAATTGGTTATAGGCATGATGGTTTATTGCATACTTTTTATATTCGGTTTTAAGCTGCTTACGTGCCTTTTTAGCGATTATCCCGATCAATAATTGATTTCTGCAATGCTTAGAGTGTATACCAACGGCAATGAACAAGGAAAGGTACCATTCCAATATAGGATTTCGCCATTTTAATATAACCGATCCAAACATTATAAATCCAAATAATTTCTATTTTTACCGGATACCCCACCTAAAAAACCATGACCCGGATAAATCTTCATAAACCCGTCAAGCTAATTGTCATGCTTTGCGTATTATACTTTGGCCTTTCAACCGCCAATGCGCAAAATGGCAAACCCAAATTCAAAGTGATAGCCTTTTACACCGGCCGCGAAGACAAGGCACACATCAGCTTTATGCACGAGGCCCATAAATGGTTCGCGAAAATGGCCGCCGAAAATAATTTCGCCTACGACTCCACCAAAAACTGGGGCAACATGAATGCTGAATTCCTGAAAAATTACCAGGTGGTACTGTTTTTAGATACCCGCCCCGAAGATCCCGCACAACGTGCCGCATTCCAAAAATACATGGAAAATGGAGGCGGCTGGCTGGGCTTTCATTTTGCGGCATTTGCCCTTACGCCGTCGGGCGTTCCGGCAAACTGGGATTGGTATCATAATACATTCTTAGGGTCCGGTCAGTATGTAAGCAATATCTGGCGGCCATCAGCAGCTATTTTAGATGTCGACCAAAACCACCCGGCAACTAAGGATATGCCCAAAACATTTAAGACATCTCCCAACGAATGGTACCGCTGGGAATTTGACCTGCGTAAAAATCCGGATATCCGGATACTTTGCTCCATCGATTCGGCAAGTTTTCCATTAGGCACAGGCCCCAAGCAAAGCGAAATATGGCACAGTGGCTATTACCCCGTGGTATGGACCAACAAAAACTACAAAATGATTTATTTTAACATGGGCCACAACGATATGGACTACGAACACAAATACGACAATACCGACAAAACCCTGTCGTACACCTTTAGCAGCCCGATGGAAGCAAAGCTGATATTGGATGCCCTGATGTGGGTGGGAGGAAGTCCGAAAAGTCAGTAAAGTCCGAAAAAGTCAGAAAGACGCACACGGAGGTGACACACCTTTTTACTTTCCCGACTTTACTGACTTTTCCGACTTTCCGGACTCACCTCAGTCCATACTCCGCCACTCTTGTCAATTGCTGCAAATTAGTGGTATTTTCCGTAATCCAAATCTGTACAAAGCCCGAGCCTTTTGCCGGGTTGAACTTTTTTACCCAGGCCGAGGCCAGGCCATTTTCGTCCCTGCCCAAAACAATATCCACCTGGTTAGCAGGCAAGCTTAGCGGCGATGCCCAAAAGCCGGTTAATCCCCATTCTTCACCTGTTTTTGTTGGGAATGCCGGTTGGTTACCTTTATAGGAGCGTAAATCATCGGGGCCGTATTTTATGGACAGTACGCTATCAGCAAATAAATAGCTGCGCAACGATATCGATTTATCTTTAGGATCAGTTTTAAAAAGCACTGGGTTTATACTAACCACCACTACTTTGCCACCGCCGCTTAAATACTGGCGCAGCAACGATTTTTGGATGCCATCCGTAATTTCGGACGGGAAGATATTACCGGCAAATACTACTACGCTGTTGGCTGCACTATCCGGTTGGTTAAAAAGGGTAGTCAGCTTTTGTTTATCCAATAGTTTATAGCCGTTCTCCGTGAGATATTGTTTTATCCTGATATCCGTTCCGTATTTATAATAATGGGTAGTTGGATCCCAGTAAACATACTTTTTAGCTTTAATGGGCGAAGCCTGGACGTTTGTGCCGGGTTTTAAGGCATACAGATACCCGTCATCACAACCAAAATAAAGCAAGCCACCCGAAATAACGGGCGACGAAAATATAGCGCCATCCGTTTGGTAGCTATTGATTTTTAGGCCGGTTTTAAGGTCCAGGCAGTAAAGTGTCCCCCAATTATTGCAGGCATAAACCCTGTTCCCATCAATAATTGGCGACGACCATACCACGTAGGAGGTAACGTATTTCCACAATTGTTTGCCAGTAATTATGT
>Ga0206947_1045_pt1 | contig 41879 bp, 36 predicted proteins | sample Alteio_BWOrgHeat_3_FD_153239 | JGI IMG/M metagenome (GOLD analysis project Ga0206947, IMG submission 153239) | Enriched cells from forest soil in Barre Woods Harvard Forest LTER site, Petersham, Massachusetts, United States -... | ecosystem: Environmental > Terrestrial > Soil > Temperate forest > O...
TATCAGTTTCACTGATGTATGCGTACCTTACGCCATCGCGCTGCCGCGGTAGGTTCGCAGAAAACCGGCAGAATGATCTTGAGACATCGCTCGAAACAGCGGAGAGCACTGTACCATGGGCTTCCAGCCGGTGTCGGACGTGAACTGCTTTACGTCAGTACGTCCTCTCCCGGGACCTGCCTTTCCCCGCATTGTCTGTAGAGCTCAAAGCTAAAACCTGGGCCATGCTCCCAATGGCGCTTGTCGGGCCGCAGATACCAAGCCTCCGGGATGGCGAGGACGGGAGGCTAGCCCAATCGAGCCAAAGAGAAACCTTCTTCCGAAGGATAGAACTCTCTAGAGACGGGTGTTATTTTATTTCCATTCGGATGAGCTGCGAAGCGGCACTGTTTTGGAAATAGCATCCCGAAAAACCGGGCAATCCTTTGAAGCACAATTCGATTCCAGAAGCCAAACACAATGAGCCAAGCTAACTTGGGCGCAGTCAAAGTTCAGGAGCGTCCAGCCGTTCCACAAATTGCCGGGCAAAGGAAGATAAAATTCCTTTTCCTAGCTGGAGTTGTCGTATTGATTGCGCTCGCCGCCATTGGAATTGAGATGCGGTCCTCAAGAAAGAAACCGATCCAACGGCAGACAAATGAGACCGTCGCGGTGACAGTCACCGTGGTCCACCCCCAGAAAGCGTCGATCGCGATTCCTGTGCTGCCTGGACAAACGGAAGCCTATACTGACGCGCCGATCTTTGCCCAGACGAGTGGGTACCTGAAAAAGTGGTCCTTTGATATTGGGGCTAAGGTCAAAGCCGGTGATGTGCTTGCCGAGATCGACACTCCCGAAGTAGACCAAGAGCTGGCCCAAGCACAGGCACAACTCAAGGTGGCACAAGCAGCGCTTAACCTTTCCGAAGTTACCGACCATCGCTCCCAGGACCTTTTCAGGAGGAAGGTTATTGCGGCCGAGGATCTTGATACCGCGGTTGATACCTATCGCGAGAACGAGGCGATAGTCATGGCGGACCAAGCGAACATCAATCAGCTTGAAGCGCTCGAAGGATTCAAAACTATCAGGGCGCCATTCACTGGTATTGTCACCGCGCGAAACACCGACATCGGAGCCTACATCGCTTCGGGTTCGGGCGCCCAGCTCTTTCGCATGCAGCAGACTTCGCCGTTACGCGTTTATGTCAGCGTGCCTCAGAGTTTTGCGAAAATGGTAAAAATCGGTACCGAGGGAGATCTTAAGCTGGATGAGTTCCCCGGCCGGAACTTTGTGGGGCACGTGACTAACACCGCAAGCGCAATCGATCCCACGTCCAGAACACTGCTGACCGAACTGCAGGTCCCCAACGAAACAGGCGAGCTCTTTCCGGGGGCCTACGCTCTGATCAGACTGCAAGTTCATGATGACACCGGTACGGTGAGTATCCCGTCCAACGCACTGCTCTTCCGGTCAGAAGGAACGACTGTGGGAGTAGTCGATGCAGACAGTAAGGTGGAGATTCGCAAAATAACGATCAGCCTCAACCTGGGAGATACGTTGGAAATATCGCAAGGATTATCTGTGACCGACCAGGTGATCGTGAATCCTTCAGACAGTCTGGGGAACGGCATGACCGTAAAATTCCTGAACCAAAAGCAGCCCTCGAAGGAATAGGATCATATGTGGATTGTAAACCTAGCATTAAGACGGCCTTACACTTTCATTGTGCTGGCAATTTTCATCCTCATTGCCGGTGTCCTTTCGATTCTGAGCACTCCAAAGGACATCTTTCCGTCGATCAATATTCCAGTTATTTCAGTAATTTTTAACTATGCCGGGATGGCTCCGAGAGATCTGGAGCAGCATCTCACTACGGTTTACGAACGGGTGCTGACGACGACTGTCGACAATATTGAGCATATTGAATCGGAGTCTCTGTTTGGGATCGCGGTGGTGAAAATCTATCTTCAGCCCACCGCCAGCGTGCCGAGAGGAATAGCGCAGGTCACGTCGGTTTCTCAAGCGATTCTAAGGCAACTTCCCAGCGGCACCACGCCTCCGCTGGTACTTAGCTACAGCGCCACGAACGTGCCGGTGCTCAGAGTCGGTTTGAGCGGTCTGTCCGAACAACAGCTCAATGACTTAGGACTTAACTTCGTTCGACCGCAGTTTATAACAGTACCTGGGGTGTCTGTTCCTTATCCATATGGAGGGAAGCAAAAATACGTGGAGGTCGACCTCAACTATCAGGCTTTGCAAGGCTATGGCTTGACGCCTTCCGATGTCGTAAACGCGATTACTGCACAGAACCTCACTTTACCTTCTGGTACTGAGAAAATCGGCCGATTCGAATACCTGGTCGGCTTGAACTCAAGCCCGGACACCATTGAGAAGCTAAACGCTATTCCGATAAAATCGCTGCCGAACGGCGCGACCGTTTACATTCGGGACGTGGCGAACATTGTCAACGGAAGCATTCCTCAAACCAACATCGTTCGTTTCAACGGCCAGCGTGCCACCATGCTTGACATTCAAAAGACCGGTAACGCCTCGACCTTGGACATTGTGCAAGGGGTCAAAAATAAAATACCGGATTTGAAGCAGACTTTGCCCCCGGCATTGGGTATTTCGATGCTCTCAGACCAATCGGTTTTCGTAACCGGCGCTATTGACGGCGTAGTCCGAGAGGCGGTGATCGCAGCGTGTCTCACTGCGATCATGATTCTCCTCTTTTTGGGTGATTGGAAAAGCACCCTGATCATCGCGATCTCGATTCCTCTAGCAATTCTTTCTTCGATTGCTGTGCTGAGTGCGATCGGCGAGACGCTTAACATCATGACCTTGGGAGGGCTCGCGTTGGCCGTTGGTATTCTAGTCGACGACGCGACGGTGACGATCGAAAACGTCGATCGTCACCTGGCCGAAGGTAAACCCACGCTGGAGGCAATTCGAGACGGCGCAGCGCAGATCGCCGTCCCGGCCCTGGTGTCCACAATGTGTATCTGCATCGTTTTTGTGCCGATTTTTTTCCTTTCAGGCGTCGCAAAATACTTATTCTCGCCGCTGGCCGAGGCCGTGATCTTTGCCATGGTTGCCTCCTACATCCTGTCACGAACGCTCATCCCGACGTTGGCGATGTATTGGATCAAAAGGTACAATCAATCGTCAGATCAAGAAAAAGGGCAAAAGGCGTTCCCCCTTTTTGCCTGGTTCTCCCGTTTCCATCACTGGTTTGAAAATGGATTCGAAAAATTCCGAGAAGGTTATCGCGATCTGCTGAGTTTCGGCCTCAGAAATTCCGGCAGGCTTGTGGCAATTGTGGTTGCCTTTACGGTGTGCACGTTCGTTTTGTTCCCCTTTCTCGGTCAAGATTTCTTCCCGTCGGTCGATGCCGGAGCATTCGATATGCACGTTCGGATGAAAGCCGGTACCCGCATCGAAGAAACAGCTCGCTCGGTGGATCAGATCGAACAGATGATCCGCCGGGTTATTCCCGCCAACCAACTGCAGGGAATTGTCGACAACCTCGGGATTCCCTATAGCGGCATCAACACCTCCTACAATAATACTGGAACGATGAGTGCCGCGGACGGCGACATTTTGGTTTCGCTTAACCAAAATCACGATCCGACAAATAAATTCATTCAGGCGATCCGTACCCGCATGCAACACGATTTTCTCGGGATCGGTGTTTGGTTCCCACCGGCCGATATGGTCGCCCAGATTCTTAACTTTGGCTTGCCGGCCCCCATCGATGTTCAAATTGTTGGGGCCGATCAAGAGGCTAACTTCCAGTTCGCGAACGATCTCATGAACCAGATTCGCAAGATCCCTGGCGCTGTGGACTTTCGGATCCAGGAACCGAACAATGCTCCTCAGTTAGACATTACCATGGACCGCACGAAGGCATCGATCCTTGGCATTAATGCGCAATCCGTAGCAAACACCGTTCTGGGCGCGCTGGCTGGATCGCAACAGAATGCCCTAAACTTCTGGGTCGATCCGACGAACGGGGTCAGCTATCAAGTTAACGCTCAAGTGCCTCAATCTGACATGAATTCTCTCGACGCTTTGCGGAACCTGCCCATCCTTGGGGGTACTGGACAAGGTCAGATTCTCGCAAATGTCGCCCCGATTTCGCGCAGCAACACGTTCCCGGTCATTGACCACTACAACATCAGACCCGTAATTAACATTTTCGGTAACGTCGACGGCAAAGATTTGGGCTACGTTGCTGATCACGTCCAAAAGTTGATCGATGCTTCTAAAAAGAACCTCCCCAGAGGAAGCTTCATTTTTCTTCGAGGGCAGGTCAGCACCATGCACGATTCTTTTATCGGCTTGTATCTGGGTTTAGTGTTTTCATTGGTGCTGATCTACCTGCTGATGGTGGTGAATTTCCAGTCCTGGACTGAACCGTTCATCATCATCACGGCTCTCCCCTGCGCGCTTGCCGGGATCGTCTGGATGCTGTTCATCACGGGCACGACCTTGAGTGTGCCGGCCCTGATGGGCGCGATTATGTGTATGGGAGTAGCTACGGCGAACAGCGTTCTGGTCGTCACCTTCGCCAATGAGCAGCTCGAACAGTATCATGACGCCTACCGGGCAGCGCTCGAGGCTGGTTACGCTCGTATCCGGCCGGTGCTGATGACGGCGCTGGCGATGATCATCGGAATGGTTCCGATGGCACTAGGCCTGGGAGAAGGTGGCGAGCAAAACGCTCCCTTGGGTCGGGCCGTGATTGGAGGCCTGATTTTCGCCACCGGGGCCACGCTGCTCTTTGTTCCCACCGTTTTTATGATCATCAGAAGAGGTAAGAAATTTCAAACGAGTAAAACTTCGCCGGAGCCAGTCCGCGGAGCAGAACTGCAAGGTCAGAAATCCTAATTATTGGGGATCTCGGGATGAATGCTCCAGAAACAGCCATGACTCAGGATGCTTTGAAGGAGACAGGACATTTGCACGGCAAATCTCCTGCTAAACCGGAAAGCAAGATCAAGAAAGGCTTCAAGTTCTTCCTCTTCATCGGAGGCACCCTATTCATCGGCATTGCTTTTCTGGGGATTTATTCCCGGAACGCGCGGACCCTAGAAATTCAGCGGCTCACGGATAAAGCTGCGCGGACGCTCGTGCATGTAGTTCATCCGACGAGGGCCATCGAGACGATATCACTTCAGCTACCCGGCCAGACGATGCCATACACTGACGCACCGATATTTGCCCAGACCAGCGGTTATCTGCAGAAGTGGTATTTTGATATTGGGGCTGACGTCAAGGCCGGCGCTGTTCTTGCCGAGATCGATACCCCTCAAGTCGATGCCCAACTGGCCCAAGCGCAGGCTCAACTCAAAGTGGCACAAGCAACGAATGATTTATCTAAAGTAACCTACGACCGGTTCAAGGATCTTTTTCAGAGGAATGTTATTGCGGCACAGGATTTCGACACTGCAGCCGACAACTATGGACAAAATCAAGCTACGGTAATCGCAGACCAAGCTAATGTGAACCGGCTGGAGGCCCTCGAAGCGTTCAAGATCGTCCGGGCTCCATTCGACGGAATTGTTACGGCGCGAAATACGGATATTGGTGCGTACATCCCCTCGGGCTCTGGCACTCAACTCTTCCGGATGGCACGGATCTCACCGCTGCGTGTATATGTCGACGTACCAGAATCCTTCACGGAATTTGTAAAAGTAGGCGCGGAGGCCGACCTTACGGTTGGACGGGTGGCGGAAAGAAAATATCCGGCGCGGGTTGTCGGAACGGCCGGAGCGATCAACCCGACGGCCAAAAGATTGTTGACTGAGTTGGAAGTGCCCAACAAAACAGGTGAGCTTTTCCCGGGTGCCTATGTCCAGGTCACTCTGAAGATCGAAGGTAACAACGGCAACCTTACGATCCCGGCGGGAACATTGCTCTTCAGATCAGGCAAACCCGCTGTTGGCGTGGTCCATCCAAATGGAACAGTCGAGATCCGGGAAATTGCCATTAATCGCGATCTCGGGTCGCAATTGGAAATCTCCCAAGGTTTGTCGGAATCGGATCAAATCATTACCAGTCCTCCGCCTGGCCTTGTAGACGGTACCGTCGTGATCATCACGAAACCAACCTAAGCCCTCGGGCGCTTTTTCGGTGATTGTCAGGCGCCAAAAATCAAGGCGGTCCTAATTGTCTTCACCGCGGGGACATAGGATTAGTTAGTCCGAACTGCCGTTTGATCAAGGCCATAGACCAAAAGAATGGCTCCTTTGAGCGATAGCTTTTGTCTTCTCCTTCCATATAGTCCTAGCATTAGGGTAAGGTCTCGCTTTGGCTTGTTAAGCAGCGTTGCCGCGTAAAATAGGAACAAACATACTCGTAGCGAAATTATATGATGAATGTAGGTTGGATCGGAACCGGTAAGCTAGGTCTGCCGATGGCGGCGCGTATAGCGGCCTCAGGAACCGGGGTGCGCGCCTTTGTGCGTAGCCCCGAACGGCTGGAGGCGCTACGAGCACGCCATGTGGTCTGTGTGACTTTCGATGAAATGGCGGCACAAAACGTTGTCTTCAGCTCATTGCCCGATGACGCCGCGTTGCGCCAGGTGGCTGATGAGCTTATCCCCGTGCTGCGTCGCGGAGGGGTGCTGGTGGAGACCAGCACCGTCTCGCCCGCTGTCTCCGCCGAGATTGGCAAGGAGCTTGCGGCGCACGGAATCGCTTATTTACGCGCGCCGGTCTCGGGCAATCCGATTGCGGCTGAAGCCGGTAAATTAACCGCCATGGTGAGCGGCTCCGAGGAAGCTTTCGAAGCCATCAGGCTGCTGATGGCCAGTTACTCGCAGGCGCAATTCTGGCTCGGCGAAGGCGAGCAGGCGCGCTACGCGAAGCTGGCGGTAAACCTGATGCTGGCGGTTTCTGCCGGGATGCTTGGTGAGGCACTGGCGCTGGCGCGTCGCGGCAATGTCGCTCTCGCGGATATGTTGGACTTGATCGCGGCGTCGGCGCTTGGCTCGCCGATGGTCGTCGGTAAAGTCGGCTTTCTGAAAGCGGCAGACTATACCCCCACCTTCAGTGGACGCCAAATGGCAAAAGACCTGGACCTGATCCTGAGCGCGGCGAATGCAACGGGGGTCGCCGCGCCGCTAGCCGCTTTCATGCGCACGCAGTTTGCCGCGATTTGTGCTCGCGGCGAGATCGATCAGGATTTCATCGCCGTCGCCACGGTAGCACAGCGCCTGGCAGGACTCGGCGAAGAACGTTGATCCGTCTCTCCGGCCAGAGTTTGGAGTCGCGCGAGATTCCCTCATTGGGCTCGCTTACGGGCCGAAGAGCCAGGAAAGTTCGGCCCAAGCTTTAGCCTGAGTCAACATAGAAAACGCGCTCGACCCTATAGGGGTCGGAGAAACCCCACCGCTCTCCCGCGGTCAACGTCACACGTAATTCGACCATGTTCCTTGTCAGGGCGACCCCGTTCGAGATTGGTCTCCTGTCTGCGAGCGCCGCCTTTTGAATGTTGCCCGAGGTGCCTGGTCTATGTTATAAAAATGCTTCTCGTTCAGCTGAGAGCTAATGAAAAGGCCTTCGTTTGGTCTTCCGCCCCCAAATAATCATAAGGTCAATTAAATAATTCAGCGATGACAAGACAACAGGCCATTTGCATTGCGCTGTTCGCCGGTTTCGGGCTAGCAGTAGCCATGCTGGTGCACGACTACGCGCATGCGGATGTGTTAGGTGGGCCGCTTCTCGCGCCACGCTTGCCAGGGGACACCATCCGGCTGACGCCCGTGGAGAGGCTTGGGAAATTGATGCTCTATGACAGTACGCTGTCGAATCCTCCTGGCTACTCCTGTGCCACCTGTCATGTTCCCGAGACAGGCTTTACAGGGCCAAATTCCGAAGTAAATGCGTTCTCCGGCCCGCAGCCAGGCGTGGTGCCCGGGCGCTTTAGCAACCGGAAACCTCAGAGTTATCTCTACGCGGCGTTCAGTCCTGAAGGTCCCTACTTTGACCCGCATCAGCAGGTTTGGCTGGGCGGCAGTTTCTGGAATGGCCGCGTCCCTGACCTCGCCAAACAAGCGCTGCAACCGCCCATCAACCCGAACGAGATGGCCAACACACCGGACGGACCCTATCCACCCCTGATCGGAGGCTACTCGCCGCTCCTGGTTCAGAAGCTAGCTAAGAGGCCATACACTGAGTTGTTCAAGCAGGTATACGGCCGGGAGGTCTTTAACGTCTCTTCACCGAAGCAGGTCTACGAACTGTTCGGTGAGGCGCTCGCGGCGTACGAGTCCTCCGGAGAAGTCTGCGCGTTCAGCTCAAAATATGACGCCTCCAAGTATGGCAATCCGCCAAAAGACCTCTACACGCTTACCCCATCCGAGGAACGCGGAAGACAACTGTTCTTCGGCCAAGCCCAGTGTTCAGCCTGCCATTCCTCTGCGAGCATACCCGCCATACAGGCCACCACCCAGGGGAAAGAGACGCTTACCATGTACTGCTATGCGAACATCGGAGTTCCAAAGAATCTGGGCAACCCCTATTATCAGCAGACCGACAAGGAATCAGACCCCCATGGCTATAACTCACTTGGAACCAAATACGTTGATTACGGCTTGGGCGCTAACCCAAATCCGGCACCCGATGGGACCAGATTCTACAAAGCTGTTCCGGGCGATATTCCAGAGTTTCGGGGGCTCTTCAAAGCCCCGAGTCTGCGTGACACCGACAAGCGGCCCTCACCGGATTTCGTTAAGGCTTACATGCACAATGGCTTCTTTAAGAGCCTGCAGGACGTCGTTCACTTTTACAACAAACGAAACATCGCGACGGACGCCAGCGGAAAAGAGATCGTCTTCGACCTCCGCAATGTTCCTCCGTCCGGCTACACCCCGCTATTCCCTCCGCCGGAGGTCCTCGAAAACGTGCAGAACGTCTCCGGAGTGACACCCGCTCAGGCGACTTCCGCGATCGAGTCCAACGGGCAGATCGGCAATCTCCAGCTCAGTCCCCAGCAGGAGGCGGACCTGGTCGATTTTCTCAAGATCCTGAACGACGGATACACCAAACCGAACCCTGTCTCCCCGTGAATTCCTGACGAGATCCGCCAGAGCCAACCGTTTGGATTGCTCTGGCGCGTCAGTCGTTCGACTGAAATTCAGAGACCACCGAAGGGCCTTCGTCTGACGGTTTACGGAGTAACGGCATTGTGTTGAAGAGCCGAACCAGAGGTTCCGCTTGGGACCCTCGGTACCTGGACCTGCCCGCTTTGCGCCCTGTATTTGGCCCAGGCATCGTTCCTCTCCCAAGCTTGATTGGCCGGCGTCTGGGCCAGGGGGTAGCTCAACCCAGCTCGCATTCCGCCGGGGTTCCCCAGTGAGAAGTATCGCCTGCGAAAGCGCGGATCGTCAAAGCCAGCGCGACGCGCTTATATCACGACTCGTGATACGCAATCATGGCATTCAATTAGTCCTATCTTCTGTCTCAGTTGAACGTGAGAATATGAAAACTCAGAAATTAATTGATACCAACCTCATTTCTCGACTACTCATCGTTCCTGTGATTTGTTCACTGGCGTTTGCCGCGTGCTCCGATGCCGGTGGCATGGCGGGAACACATGCGACCGTCAACCTGCAAAATGCAGCGACCGGCGACGACTTAACTATCGACCCGAGGACGAGCGCTCCCAGGGTTCTAATGACTCGTATCGGACGCTAATCGTGTACCAGTTCGAGTAGGGTGCGTCGCCAGCCGCAGTCACATTGACAGGAATCCGGGATCGCCGTTTACTTCTGCAGCCCACCCCCTCTTTTGGGTAATCGAAAAAACGCTCTTTTGGGCGATGGCGTACCATTCTATCTCAGACTAGACTGGGTGCTGTCGATTAAGAGGAAGGAGAGTGATTTTCCAATGATTATTTGCCAAAGCACGACCCACGCTTACTACCCTATGTTCGGCAAAGGGCCGGATCTAGTCCGCGGAAGCGGAAGGATTCGATATGCTCGCGGCTTTATTGTCGTGAGCCCGAAAGCGTCTGGAGCGGTATCAGGCTGGCGTAGCCGAGACATCAAAGCCGTAAAGGGTCGTTCCTCCGGCTAACAGGGCTCGGATTGCTCTAGCCGGCTTCCAGGCAATCTGGCCGGAATGAGTTCTCCCGGACGCTCGCATGAGAGAACATCCACTGCATCCCCGCACCGTCAGACAACGGGTCTGACAAATATTATAACTCTATTCAGATCGAATTTAATCACCCCTTTCGACTATAGAGACGCGTAATAATTGATGCTAACAATGTTTGCATTGAAAGACAAAGTCTATGAGAGAAAATATCAGTCTAAACAGCAATACTTATCTTCAGTTGGTTTTGATCGTTCCCGCCATCGCGCTTTTGGGACTTACAGGTTGTTCTACCGCCGGGGGAACAGTCAGGCATAGTCATACAGGCGGGTATGCACAGATTGCTCCACGGGCGTACAACTCCGAGGGCCGGAGTTTCGACAGACCATGGCCTTTTGGTCCGGAATCTAATCAACAATAGCCAGCAAAGCGGACGCCGCCGCACTGTCAGAGATTCATCGGTACGTTAATGACAATAGATGTCCAGAGACCGTGCGCTGATTAGCGCAACGGTAACCGAAACCACGGCGATCCCGTACTTCGCAAGAGGTTGGTCGGACCATCGACGACGCTTCGGCTTCGCCATAGTTTTTCAAATCTGAAGCGAAAGGCTAGTGATGGAACTATGAGCGGCTTGATTCTAGAAACTATGCCTTCGGCGGGTAGGCGATCTTGACCAGATTATGATTCAGCAAGCTTCTTCATCTTCAATTCAATTCGAAGTCGATCAAGCTGATCGAACGAGAGGTTATTGAACAACTGCAAGCGATAACGAATCCGATTGGCGACGCGAAAATAGGCCCCCTCCACTTGTTCGGGCGTTCCCTCCACCTTGGCGGGATCATCATACGGCCAATGGCCGAGTATCGGGTGACCCGAAAACGCATGACTCGTTTGCTCGGCCTGTTCGGACACGCTCACGATGAAATCGAGATGCTCATCCTGAAATTCTTCCCAGGACTTGCTTCTTGCTCCAGACGCGTCGATGCGAAACTTCTCTTGTAAGACCTTCAAAGTGATCGGAGACACTTGACCTTTCGGCGTCACACCGGCGCTAAATGCTTCAAAGCGGCGCGCGCCGAACTCCTTCATGAAAAACTCCGCAAAGATGCTTCTACTCGCGTTCCAAGTGCAGAGGAAGAGTATCTTAAATTTCTGCGTAGCAGTTTCCATCGGAAGCCAAATCTCTCCCTAAAGTAGCAAAGTGGAATCGACCTTGTCGCGTGGATTTTGACAAAGGGTGAAACTCGCTTAAACGAAATGGGTACGATCTCGGAACAATCGGTTGATTCCTTTCGCAGCAATACTTAGGGCCACGAAGGACGGCGGAAGCTCCGCCACAAGCGGTGGAATCCCGAGTGCTGGGTTCCCGTGAAACGGGGCGCCAATCGCGTATGGGGAGTGTTTTCTTTGAGTCGAATTATCCTTGAGAAGGCCCAAGCATACCTTATTTTTCGTTTCGTGTGGTCTCCCCATAGCCCCCCTTTTCCGATGGGTGTCCCTAGTGCCACGAAGGACGCCGGAAGCTCCGCCACAAAGCGGTGGAATCCCGAGTGCTGTGACCGGAAAGTCGACGCTTTCAACGGAGGACGATCATGATTGGACTTGCCTTGCTAGGCGCAGGGCGCATGGCCCGGGTGCATGCCAAGGCCATCAGTGCCGCCGGAGGAAAGGTCATCACGGTTTACGACGTCATCGGGCCGGCCGCTAAGTCCCTGGCCGCCGAAACCGGCGCATCCGTGGCCCGCAGCGTGGAAGAAGCTTTGCACCATGCAGAGGTGAACGCAGTCCTGGTGGTGACGTCGTCGGACACCCACGTTGACTGCATCCTGCAAGGAATCGAGGCCGGAAAGGCCGTGATGTGTGAAAAGCCGCTGGCGCCGACCCTGTCGGACGCGCAACGTTGCATCAACGCCTTGGGCCCCCAGGCACGGAACGTCTTTCTTGCGTTTAACCGGCGTTTTGATCCGAGCCATGCAGCGCTCAAGCGGGCGGTCGAGACGGGTGAAATCGGCAACCTCGAGCAAGTGACCATCACCAGCCGCGATCCTGCCCCACCACCCCTGGATTACCTCCCTAAGTCTGGTGGGCTCTTTCGAGACATGATGATCCACGACTTTGACATGGCCCGATGGCTGCTCGGCGAAGAACCGGTCAGCATTTACAGCCGTGGCAGTTGCCTCGTCGACCCTCAGATCGGCAAACTCGGCGACATCGACACCGCTTGTGTGGCCCTCGCGACGGCCAGCGGCAAGCAGGCGGTGATCCTCAATTCACGCCGGGCTGCTTACGGCTATGATCAACGGATAGAGGCTTTCGGCTCGGCCGGGATGGTCCTCTCGGACAATCCGAGGGCGACGAGTGTCAGGCGATATTCCAGCACAAGCTTCGGAGCGCCGGATCGTCTTTTCGCGTTTTACATGGATCGTTATGGGGACAGCTACCGACGGGAAATCGAAACTTTTCTCAGCGGGGTGGCAACCGGCACGCCGCCACCGGTCAATGCCCTCGACGGCCTACGGACGGCCTACCTGGCAGAGGCAGCTGGTGCGTCGCTTCGGCTGGGGCAGGCCATTGAACTCAAAACCAACTGTGAAGCGAGCTGGCATGAGTGATTTTTTGAGGAACCGATCCACCATCACGATTATCACCGGTGGCACGCAAGGTCTCGGGCTGGCCATCGCCAGAAGGCTCGCGCAAGAAGGAGCGCCTGGAATGGTCATCAGCGGTCGAAACGTGGAAAAGGGCGAAGGGGCAGCCGAGAAGCTCCGCTCCCTCGGCACGGATTGCCTATTTGTGCAGGCAGACGTCTCGGCCGCCAATGACTGCCACCGGCTCGTCGACACGGCCCTAAAGCGCTTTGGTAGCGTCAACGGGCTGGTGAACTCTGCCGGCATTGCAGACCGCGGCACGCTGCTGGACACCAGCCTCGAACTCTGGGACCGTCACTTCAATACCAATGCGCGTGGCCCGTTCCTGCTAATGCAAGGCTTGGTCAGACACCTGGTCGAAATCGGCCAACCGGGCAGCATCGTCAATATCCTTTCGATGGTTGCTCATTGCGGGCAGTCGTACCTGACGCCGTACTCGGCGTCTAAAGGGGCATTGGCGACCCTCACCAAGAATGTGGCCAACGCATTTGCCGCCAAGCGCATCCGGTGCAATGGGATCCTGACGGGCTGGATGGATACGCCCGGGGAGAGCGCGACTCAGCAGAAATTCCATGGAGTGGGCGAAGATTGGTTGGCAAAAGCGGAGGCCGCACAGCCGATGGGACAGTTGGTGAAGCCCGACCAATTGGCCGGACTGGCTGCCTACTTGCTGAGCCCGGAGTCCGGCGTCATGACCGGGGCCCTACTGGATTATGATCAGCATGTGTCGGGCGCTTACCCTGAGTAGCGGAGCGCCTTGGCTGGGGAAGGAGATTAGCTAGCCCGAACACCCCCGAAAAACAAAGCTTCGGCGGCGATAGGTCAGCGAAACATTAAGGTTTTGTTGAAGGAGGGGTGATGCTCCGTGATTCTTCACCGCTTGGCGGCGGGCGAATCTCTGGGTAGGGCGAATCCCTTCCATCTCAGTACGCTGACGGCAGAGATTTCGTTTCGGATCGAATTGGCGAATCGATAGAACTCGCCCGGAAGACCTCCCAGGTCCCCACTGGGAAGTGCCCAGGAAAACACTCGGTGAATTCGCAATCCAGGAATGGTGATTTCCCGCAGAGTTCCGGCCGCAAGCTCGTTTTGAATCTCCCAGCAGGAGAAGAAGGCGACACCAATCTCGGCGGTGACCAGAGATTTGATCGCCTCGGTGCTCCCGATTTCGACCCGCTGATCTAACTTCCTGACGTTCAGTCCGCGCTCTTTGAGCACCTGTTCCACCATAGCCCGCGTGCCGGCGCCACGCTCGCGCCAAATCAACGGCAACTGCTCAAGATCTCGTGCGGACTGCAGATTCTCAATCGCTCGCCGAAACTTTGGATCGCGAATTCGTGGCGCACAAACCGCAATAATTTCATCGGGCACGAACTCCTCGAGTCGAACACCTGGACTCCGCTCATGACCGGCTAGTAGGCCCAGCTCGACATGCTGTTCTCGAACATGCTCAAGGACATCCCTGGCGTTCCCCACAATCAGATGAAGACCGACCGCAGGGTGGTACCGACGAAATCGAGCAAAGATGTTCGGTACAAAATGGGCTGCACTGGTCGTGCTGGCGGCAAGCTTCAGGATCCCCGTCAGCTCTCCGGGCGAATCAAGTTCGCTTAAAGCCTCCTCCAGATCGGCAAAAACGTGCTGAAGCCGTTCTCGCAAATGGGCTCCACGAGAAGTCAAGGTCACTCCGTGGACAGACCGAATGAACAGTGGCGTGTCCAGTTCAGCCTCGAGTCGTCGGATCTGGGCAGTGACAGCCGGCTGAGAGAGATGAAGTCGCCGAGCCGCTTCCGAGATTTTGCCGGCTTCGGCAACAACCAGGAAAGCATGTAACAATCCAGGACCTAAGCGGTTCAGATCCATAAACCCAACCGATTACTGTTGTGCGACTCCATGGACATAGTGAGTGAATTTTCCCGCCGCAAACCTATCTCCTCGATTAAGCGTTATCCATCAGATTTCGTGATAGGACATAAAAAATGACGATTATCTCGCAGGAGCCGGACGCGCAATGGTTGCGACTAAGAAGGAAATATTAATAAAGAAAAGAAAATATGGAAGCAACAACTATGGAAGCAGTAGCCTTCACCCTGATTGGCAGACGCAAGGAGGCGATTGTTCCTGAATCGGCCGAATTTCAGCCCTTTGATTGGCAAGCGCTCAGCCGTTCGGACAACGAAGGGAGATATCGTAGCCGACCGTCTCGCCGGGAGGGGTCGCTTGTCACCCAAGCATCTTAGTTCGCCTAGCATGCTTTGGTTGGCGCCCGCGATCCGGCTCAGGCCATCGCTCACGCGAAAGCCGGAGAGGTTCAATTGACGGGCGAAGAGATCAAAACAATTTGCAACGCAAACTCCTTGGCGAATTGGCCGACGCCGAGGAGGACCGTCAAGACGCTCTTGTCGACCTGACGAAAAAGCGGAAGAAGTCTGCGCAACCTGAAGGTTAACCTTTGTCAGTCCTGCTTTACCAGGGACTCCGGCTCTGAGTGGCTTTTCCTTATCAATCAAACTGATAGGAGATCAAAAAAAGGCGCCTATTTTTTAACCGCCCCACGTCCTTTTTGCCTGCAAAAAAACTATCTGCTTGCACGAAGCCGGACTAATCCGCAGACTTCGGTCTGAAAGGCTACAGTCAATGCCGCTGGTCATTGTCACCGTCCGCGAAGAGTCCTTTCCAGAGACCCATTGCTGGGCTTTGGACGAATGCATGACGCAGGCCGTCCCGGCTGCGGGTTGGTCGGCCGAACCGTGGGCGCAAAAGATAGTGCGCCTGCCGCCCGCTGAATTTACCTATCACCCCAGCGTCAGACCCGATGGGTCAGCGGCCGAGATTCCCAGCTTCATCCTGGTCGAAGTGTTACTTCTCCATTCGAGACCGGCTACCGAGAAGGAGGCGTTCTGGGTCGAGTTTCGCGCAGGAATTGAAGCGCGGCTCCGATCCAAGAAACCAGACATCCTTTTAGGCTTTGTCGAGTTGACGCGCGAAAACTTCTACTACAGCGGCAAGGCATCGTCGCTTTGATAGTTTCCTGATCTCTCGGACCGCTCAAAGTTAAGCGTGTCGAAAAATCGAGGCAGTCACGCCATGAACAGAGCAGGGATTGAATGCTCCAAGAGGCTCGGACGATTTTTGCGGGACAAATTCCAGCCCTTGAACGTATACTGACTGACAATGCGTAAATTCAGATCAAAACGAGCATGGAGCTGCGCACTGGCGTTAATCCTGTGGGCGAGCGGGCTTCAACTCAGTGTGTACGCCCAACCGGTGGCCAAGCTGAGTCCGAAGGTCATGGCTGTACTGAACATGCCGCTGCTGGAGTTGAAAGACGACGACCCTCCACTTTTGAGCCTGAAAAAAAGGCGATTCAATGCGGCCTTAAGCGAAGCAAAGGCACGATTCGACCTCTACAAGCGCGGTTTGACACGGGTACCGGACCTGATCGAGGTGGGTGAACGGTTGTTTAGCGCCGAAGTAGACCTCTACGACAAGCGCGAAGAGAAAGCTCAAGTCCTGCAGCGACAACTGGACGTCTATCTTCAGGCGGAAGAAAATCTCGAGAAGCAGGTAAAGGAGGGGTTGGCAACCCAAGCTGATCTTGAGCGATTGCGGTACAATAAAGTGTCGGTCGAGATTGATCTATTTAACGCAAAAAACGCCCACTAAGAGCATGAATCCGCGGGGCAACCTACACCAAAATAAATGCCCTCTCCGCGACAAGTCCCGCGGCCAAAGGGGCGGGCCCCATTGAAAGCCAAAGCGCTTGCTGAAAGATTGACCGTGCAAAGCCGGCTAATTTTTCCCGCTCAATCGGTGCCCAGGCGAGTGGCCTTCCGCCTCGAATTCTAAGAAGTCCCCGATGGTCGTTTCGTTGGCATTTCGTTTCATTAGCTTCAACATATGCGGGGGATGACCGTCCCAGGACACGAAGATGACGGAAGCCTTGTCAACGCCGGGCTTTTTCCATACCGCAAAGAGGGCGTCGGCGAAGCAGTCGGCGTGGATAGCGAGGCTCCCCAAATTCGTCTCGAAGATAAATTTCACCTTTACGCCCTCAAGGCCATGAACCTGGATGGCAAACTCATTTCTAATCTGCCGAACCTCTTGCTCAATTTCTCGCAAGAGCCGACTTGCGTCTACGATCACCTGGGAAGGAAGAAGCTGACTCTTAGACTGGGCCAAGGCAATCGTCAGGATGTTTCTCGTATGAGTCAAACCGACAAGGACCTGCAGAGGATCGTTCGCAGAAGGGGTGTTCCCCGTCCCAATCTTTCCTGGGGAGGCTTGTGGAAAGCCGGGCTTTTTCTTTCCGTCCATTGCAAAATTAAATAAGTCATTTGTGCCTCAATGTACATCACCCTTTCTCTTACTTGCGTTTTGTTGGCGTTTGTTTCGTTTTCTTCGTCTCTATCACACACCCTCAGTGAACACGCGATACCTATGTCGTCAGCCGCACTTTCGCTCCTTCGCGCGGCTTCTGGACGCCAGGCCAAAGCGGAACAAACCCGTGATAAACTCTCCGAGATGGGCCACGCCCAACTCGAGTAGGCGGCCAAACATCCTCCAGGCGCTGACGCCCCGTTGCGCTACCGAGGCAACCGCGAGTTAGATAAAAGCTAATGATAACTGACGATATATCTATTCGTCGAAACCGATAATCTCTGGATACTTTCGAGAGAACATTTCGACTATCGCGATGAATGACATTCCAGTACGTGAAAAACCTTCCCACCGACAAGACCTTGAAAAAGAGAACTCCGAGTATGAATCGAGGCTGGGTCTGCTGTCAGGAGATAGCCGGTATATCGATACGGTTATTCGTGAGGGAAGCGCGGGAATACGCGCCAAAGATCTATACGCTATACTCGAGCAACGAGAACTTATTGGAAATAAGTTCGCAGCGGTCAGCAGCGAATACCACCAATTAAAGGATCAGATCCGCCAGATTATGCGAACGCTGGAGGCGGCGGCGCTGGTCAATGCCGCCGACCCGCTGCCAGAACACCTGGTCGAAGGAACATTTGCTGCGCAATATTTGCTCAAAGAAGAGGATTTGATCCCCGACTTGATTTCAGGGGTGGGACTAGCTGACGACGCGATTTTAGTCAAAAGGGTCGCTTCCCGTCACGGCCGTGCACTGGTGCGCGACTCCTTTTCTCAATGACATCGTCAGATATTCATCGGCAGGTGGACAACAATGCTAGTCCCGCAACCCGCTGCAGTTCGAACCTTGAGCGGCGCTCCACGTTCTAAATCGTCCTCGTCGTCTTAAAGGCCGCAAACGGGAAACAGCGAAGCCCCTTTTCCTCAGCAAGAACCATTTTCACTTATCGACCGGAGACAGAAAGCACATCGCCTCGTTCGGTTTCGAAACTATTGTTCGCTAAGTCAGAAAAAAGGCTGGTAAATTCCGACTGAATGAGTATAGATATCGTGTCTTTTTGAAACCTGTCAACTCCATCATTTCATTTATGTGGCCTCACCGCACTGGCCTAAACATAGTAGAAATGCTGGAACTGAAGATCGCCTGCCCGGATTGGATGACGTTTCAAAGATGACTTGCCGAGTATGACTAAGAAATGGCTCAATGCCTTTGCCCTGGTCCTAGCCGCCGTTGCGGTCGGGTTGGTGGCATTTAAGAACTATCGAGGAGCGAAGGAGGGCCAACTCCTCAATGTTTCCTACGACCCCACCCGCGAGGTCTACCAGGAGATCAATGCCAAATTCATCGCCCAGTACGAGGCGGAGGCCGGGCACCGGGTGGCCATTGAGCAATCTCACGGCGGTTCGTCGCGTCAAGCCAGAGCAGTGGCCGATGGGTTGGCCGCCGACGTCGTCACGCTCGCACTTCCTTCCGATATCGAAGGCCTGTCCAAACGCGGGCTGATCGCTCTTAATTGGAAAGATCGGTTTCCGCACCGTTCACAGCCCTACACTTCGACGATCGTTTTTGTCGTTCGGAAGACCAATCCGAAGCAGATCAAAGATTGGCCTGATTTGATTGGACCCGACGTGACAGTCATCACGCCCGATCCCAAGACCTCGGGGAACGGCAAACTGAGCCTCTTGGCCGCGTGGGGATCAGTGATTCATCGGGGCGGAAACGAAGACCAAGCCCGGGACTTTGTGACCAAACTTTACCAGCACGTGCCCATTCTTGGTCAGGGCGCCCGCGATTCCACCACGACGTTCGCCTTGGCGAAGGAAGGCGATGTGCATCTGACCTGGGAGAATGAGGCTCTGCGGGAGGTCGGGGACTCCAAAGGCGAGCTGGAGGTTGTCTACCCGCCGGTGAGTATCCTGGCAGAGCCAAGCGTGACTTGGGTCGATGCGAATGTCGAGAAGCACAAATCTGCGGCCGCGTCGAAGGCTTACCTCGTTTATCTCTTCACCGACGCTGCGCAAGAGATCTTTGCCAAAGATGGTTACCGGCCGACCAACGAGGCAATTTTAAAGAAGTATCAGGACCGGCTGCCGAAGATTGATCTTTTTCCGGTAACGCTGGTCGCGAAAGACTGGGCTGACGCGCAAACAAAGTTCTTCGGCGAGAACGGAATTTTCGAGACCATCCACATTGCCCAATCCAAATGAGCTTCAATCTACGTTTCAATTACACCTCGGACACGGCGCGCCGCGATCTGGTGGCCGGCGCAACGGTCGCCGCCATCGCCATCCCACAGGCGATGGCCTACGCGCTGATTGCCGGGGTCGATCCGCGGTTCGGCCTTTATTCGGCTATCGTCGTCACGCTGGTGGCTTCCATCTTCGGTTCATCGTCTCACCTGATCAACGGGCCAACCAATGCCATCTCGCTGGTCGTCTTCAGTTCACTCATCGGCTTCGACTCGCGCTTCGATGCCTACCAGGCGATGTTTCTCCTGGGTGTCTTCGTCGGCGTGATCCAGATATTGATTTCGGTCTTTAAGCTGGGCGACTTAACGCGGTACATCTCCGAATCGGTCGTCCTCGGATTCATGGCTGGCGCGGGTTTGCTGGTGGCCATCGGCCAAGTCGGCAATTTCCTCGGGGTGGCAAAGACGGGCAGAGGCGACCATTCGGTCCTGGTGCGCCTCTGGGAAACGATCACCCAAAGCGGCCCGTACAATCTTCTAGCCATCGGTCTCGGTCTCGGCACCCTCCTGGCGGCGCTCCTCCTGCGGAGAGTGGTCAAGAAGTACAAGCTCCCGCAAATGGACATGCTGGTGGCGCTGATCATCGCCTCCGCGGTGGCCATCTACTTTGGCTGGTCGACCCCCAAACCAGATGGAAAGACGCTGATCTCGGTCGTCGGAACTGTTCCGGCTGCTCTGCCGTCGTTCCACATCCCGGAAATCAATTTCGAGTGGGTGACTCGCCTTGCAGGCAGTGCACTGGCGATTTCATTTCTAGGCTTGCTCGAAGCCCTTGCGGTCGCCAAATCGATCGCAACTCACACCCGCCAGCCGCTCGACTATAATCGCCAGTGCCTCGCCGAAGGCCTCGGCAACCTGGTGGGTGGATTCTACCAGTCTTTGCCCGGCTCCGGCTCGCTCACCCGGTCGGCGATCAACTACCAGTCCGGCGCTGTCACTCGCATGTCGGGCATCTACTCCAGTCTGATTGTCGGCGTCGTCGTCCTCGCGCTCGGGCCTTTTGCGCGTTTTATCCCCAAGTCGGCGCTGGCCGGACTGCTCTTTATCACCGCTGCCCGGCTAATTGACTGGAAACGGCTCGGTTATGCGGTCCGGGCCTCTCGCTTTGATGCGACACTGGTCTTTGTCACGGCGTTCGCAGCGATCTTCATCAGCGTCGAGGATTCCATCCTGATTGGCGTAGCGATTTCCCTCCTCCTGTTTGTTCCGCGCGTTTCCAAGCTAGGGATTCGTGAACTCATTGTCACGCCTGAGCGGGTGGTGCGCGAACGTCAGCCAGACGAACCGCGCTCCGATACGCTTCTCATCTACGATCTCGAGGGCGAACTGTTTTTCGGCGCGGCGCCAGAACTGGATCACTATTTGGACGCGATCAAGCAGGAGACGATCAGCACCGGAATAAAATACGTGGTCCTGCGCCTAAGACGCACCCGTACCCCAGACGTGGTGGCCATCGAGCACCTGGAACACTTCCTGCGAAACGCGGAAAAGCGAGGCGTTACCGTACTGTTGGCAGGGGTTCGCCCTAATCTAGCAAAAATCCTCCACAACGTTCGCTTCAACGAATGGCTGCCTCCCGACCGCATTTATACGGAGAAAGACGAAGTCTACTCAGCAACGCTTAACGCCGTGCGCCACGCCTATCGACTGCTCAATCAAGAGCGCACGGATGAAGAAAAAGAAGCTGCCTATTATCTGGTTTGAACTTTGAAGATGCGCGCTCACCTGTTCTCGCCTTGGCAAGAACTAGTACTAGTTGCTAGTGTCCTGTCCCGAAGTAGCAGTCGCCAGGGATCTTTGGGGGACCAATTTGGAGGAGTGGAATGAACCTTACCGATGAGATTACCATCCGAGCGCCGCTAGTTAAAGTCTTCGCGGTCGCTTCCAACCTGCCGCGTTGGCCTGAGTTCCTCCCCCACTACCGCTCCAACCGATTCATCTCGCAAACACCGTCAGGCGGAATCGTCAGAATGTCGTGCGTCAGCTCGCGGATCGGCGTCACCTGGATTTCTGCGTTTCGAATCGACCCCGCAAATCCGCAGCTCCACTTTCTCCATCGTAAATCAACGCTGAACGCGACCCGCGGAATGAAGGTGACCTGGAATTTCGAGGAACTGCCCGGCGGTTTCGTCCACGTCACTATCCACCACCGCCACGATCCCAAGTGGGCGTTGATCGGCCCGGCGCTGACCAGTTGGGTCGCGGGTCGATTCTTTATTCATGACATCGCCGGAAAAACTCTCGCCGGTCTGAAACGTAAAGTAGAAGCGCAAGAATATTTGGCCGCGATTCCGCGCTGATCCGATAACACCAAGCGGCGCGCCCTGCGGCTAGTGGATCGTCCCCAAAAAAAGCTAATCGTTGCTAGGGAATGAAAGCAGGCTCATTTGGAGACAGGGCTGACTCGACCATTGACATACTATATTATATTAGTAGTGTAAGCAATTGCCGATGAACGATACTGTCCTGATCGCGGCCACCGAATCGATTCACACCAGAGGGGCGCTCCAAGCCCTCAGAGGCATCGGCATCTCGGCGCATCTGCTGCCGAGCGCGCGTACCACGATGGCCTTCCTCCAAGATCGCTCCCCCGCGGTCGTCGTACTGGACAAAGCCCTTCCCGATATGTCAGGACTGAAGCTTTGCCGGATCATCCAAACGGAGGAACGAACAAGATCAAAATTTGTTCTTGTATTGTTGGATGACGTAAAAGATCAACTCGACGCCCTCGAGCTTGGGGCCGCCGGTTGTGTCATGAAGCCGTTCGAGGTTCGCAAATTGGTCCTGCAAATCCGCAATCTGATCAGGTCCAGCGGCGATTCGGTCAAACAAGATACCTTAAAAGTGGGTGACCTCTCACTCGATCGCGCACGGCACGAGGTCAGGGCGGCGGATAGTATTGTTCAGTGCACTCCGAAAGAGTTTGTCCTTCTTGGGCTCCTCATGGAACGTTCAGGTAGAGTCCAGACCAGAGAACAGCTGCTGAATGATGTCTGGGATATGGATCTAGAAATTGGCCCTCGCGCGATTGACCGCCATGTCTGCTTTTTGCGCGCCAAGCTTGGGCCGCTGGGCCGGTATATCGAGACGGTGCCAAGCGCCGGCTATCGATTAGTGGCTCAAGATCAGATCGCAGCTTAGTTGGTAAGAACCTTGGTAGAGTTACTGCGCCCCGGGGCAGTCTCCTCTCCGCTGAAGGCCTGTTGACTAAAAGAATAAAAGGCGACCACGGTCATGAACGACAGGATTACGGCATTTGCACGACTGGCCGAGCGAGCGCGAAACCGGATCGAAGAAATCAGTCCGCAAGAACTCCTCCGGGCAAGGCCTTTGCCAGTGATTATCGATGTGCGGGAATCCGACGAATACGCCGAAGGCTACGTTGCGAGCGCAAAGGATGGGTTATCAACGGGTGCGTTCGCTCCAGGGCGGGTTGCAGAACTGGTTAGAGTCCGGAGGCGAGCAGGAAATTTCCAACCAATTTCGCAAGCCATTTCCGCACCGTCGACGCGGTGCGAGGGCTCACGGACCTAATCCATCGAAATCCTCTGGCCCCGGGGGTACCACGCCCGCCGATAGTAGCTCATTCTCGCCGGTTGCGAGATCTTGAGCGCATTCTCCGCAAACGGCGGATTCCAGAACAGAGTCGTAATAGCTTAGCTCGCCCACACTGCCGCAAAATTCACACACCCCGAGGTAAGCATGCGCCTTTTTTAGAGTCGTTCGTGAAAGGTTCTTATTCATCTTCCAATAGTTCAAAGCCGATTGCTGACAGTACACATCGGTTCTCGCGACATTCGTTCCACATTAATTTCTTCATTGCTGAATTCCCCTATTCACTCTGCGAAATAGTTTGGACCAACGGACCTGACGGAAGCCTTCCTCGAACATTACAAAGGGGAAAGCAAGAGCCTTCAGAATTTCCTGCCGCCCCTTTATTGGAGTTCACGTGGACTACTCGCTACTGCCCATGGGCGTATCCTTGCCCAATCGAACAGAAGTCAGGCTGCGGTCCGCTTGGTCCGCTTTTTGACTGTGCCCAGGCTTTCCTGCAGAGCCGCAACCAAGTCAATGACATTGCTCTTCGGAGGCTTAGGCGCTGCGGCCGGCCGCTTCTGACCTTTGGCTTTGGCCTCAATCAGTTTTTGAACCTCTTCGGTGTACGTATCCTTGTATTTGGAGGGATCGAACTTTTCTGTCATTCCTTCGATCAACTTCGTCGCCAAGGTCACCTCACCGGCGGAAAGCTTCTCTTTGACCGGGAGGGTGAGCTCGTCCATCGATCGGATTTCGGAGGCGAATCGCAGAGCGTTAAGAACCAGCCCTTGGCCTTGCGGCTTCAACGCGCACAGACTGTCTTTGCTGCGCAGGACAAATTGGGCGATTCCTACCTTGCCGGTTTTCGCTAGTGCTTCTCGCAGGAGTGCATAGGCCTTGCCTGCACCTTTGTCCGGTTCGAGGTAATAAGGCTTGGCAAAATAGAGGCTCGAGATCTCGGATTCAGCGACAAATGTTTGGATCTCAATGCCTGTCGATTTTTCCGGAGCGATCCCAGCGATTTCCTCGTCCGACAGGATCACATACTGATCTTTTTCGACCTCGTAACCCTTGACAATCTCTTCGGCGGGGACCTCTTTGCCGGTCGATTCAGCCACCCGCTGAAACCGGATCCTGGAAAGATCCTTTTTGTACAACATATGAGCAGCCACGCTCTCGCTATCGGTGGCGGAGTAAAGCCGCACCGGAATGTTGACTAAACCGAATGCGATGCTGCCTTTCCACACAGGTCTCATAATTAGTCTGCAACCGTAAAATATTCTCCAGGCAGACGCAATCTCTGGTTGGGGTGCGGCTTCTCCACCGGCGCAAGCTCGGAAAAGAGGCGAAAAAACTTTTATTTGCACAATATGTTGTAGTTTGATTCACCGTGATATACAATTGGTGGGCATGACTCAAACGGCCATCATCACCAAATGGAAGTTCGTCGTCGAATTTGAGGATCAGGAGACCGGAGAAATTTCAGGCACCCTCGGTCAAGCCGACAGTCTCGAGGAATGCGAGAGTTTGATTGAGTTCGACACGGAATACCATCGCGATCATGGGCGAACCGCGGTCAATGCAGAAGCAGGTGAGATCTGTGCAGAGTGCGAAGGAGAAGGCCTGATTCCAATCGAGAATGGTGGATGCATCGTTTGCCGGGCCTGCGGGGGCCATCTTGGGGCAATCTCCAGGATGGTGCGGCGTTTTTGAGCCCGAACAGGTGTCGGTCGAAGCGCCCGGAGCTGCAACTGGCTGGCGCAGTGTAGGATAGTCTTGCAGCCCGTGATTTCGTATCTGGTTAGCGCGGTGTGCATCCGGAAAGACCGGTCTTTTCGGATGGGCTTCTCGCGATGCCGAGAAAAACCACTTCCTTCTTTTCCGCGGGTCGACGAAAATTCAGTCAGTTCGGAAGGCAAATTATGGACCATCTACCCGTCAGACTAAGGTACGCTTCGGCACAATTTTTCGAGGCCGGCGGAGTCTCCGTTTCGTTTACCGCTGTTTCGGCCAAGGTGAAAAATATTGCGTTTGCCAAGGACGTCGCAGTTCTCTACGCCAAAGGCGGCGTTTGGAGCGAAGAGGCCATGGCATGGACTGCCAACTTCGGCGATCACGATTTGTTTGCGCACCAGGTTCAGCAGCAAATCGAAGAGTGTGTCATCCGCTATTCTGCAAACGGGGAGACATACTGGGACAATAACGAAGGCCAGAACTACCGATTGGCGACTGTTGTCATGAGAGTCGGCGGCAATGTGGTCCTCAATCAAGCGACCTCGAAACAGGGCAGCGAGGCGGGCGGCGGCTTTGTCTTTACCACCTCATGGCTGGAAGGGGAAATCTACGTGAACAATCTCTCTTTCGCAAAAGAGGTTGGAATTCATTTGACCGTTGACGGAGGCGCTTCCTGGCAGGACAGGGGCGCAAGTTTCTCGGGATTTGCCACCGAGAGCAATTCGATCGGAGGCAGCGGCGTAGAGGTGTGGAAATTCAAAACTCCAGAACTAAATATCGATGAATCGGCGAACGAATTCAGATTTGCCGTGTTCTATCGGGATCTGGCAACGGGAGAGGAGTTTTGGGATAACAACTTCGAACAGGATTATCGGGTGAGTAAAACGGACGGTGCGATCGTGCAATGACTGGCGGCCCTGGTTAGCAAACTTTAGACATTATAAAAACACCTAACAAAGAGAGAATGTCCGGCAAGGCTGAACTCCAAACTCTTGCCACAGTGTTGGAGAGGACAATATAGACTAGCGCACCAACTACTCGATCACCGCGGTCAATTACGATGATCATACGTTAGGAGTGGTGGAAGACAGGTTCGAAGGTCTGATCAGCGAAGAGCTTCGATATCTCCTGAAGCCAACCGTTTGCGGAAAATGTAATCGAGGTAAACCTGTGGGCGAACTACCAACTCACTCCAACTTTTTCGCTGAACGCTGACACCTTCACCCGCGATTTTTCCAGAATGATTTCCCGCGATTAGGCCGCAACCGAATCTTCGGCGGCGTATCGTATGCTTTCTAGAGAGGATTTCTATTCTTCATTCTCAACCGCCAAGCGATTTTTCGGGTGCCGAATATCTTTGGCCTCGGCGACATAAATTATGTCCTCGGTGATGCTCTCGATCAGATAGATAATCTGCTCCAGGCTGCGCACGATGATAATGAGGTTGACATAAAGCGCGGAGCGCTCCGGATTCTTACCGACCGCGTCACTCAATTTTTCCATTACATCGCGAGCCTCTTGAGCCAGCGGCTCCGCCTGTCGTCGAAGGTTCTCCGCCCAAACGTTATCGAACCGGGAGAAAGCCTCCAAGGCTTCGGCGAAGGACTGATCCACCCGCTCGAAAATGGGACTCAACCCACTATCCTCGTCGAGCGCGCCCTCCTGAATCAGGCTACGGGTGCGCCGGGCGACGATTACCGCCTGGTCAGAAATGTGCTCCAGGTGAGAGGCCAGCTTGATGGTGGCGAGCACGGTGCGGAAGTCCGTGGCCAGAGGTTGAAAACGGATCAGGATGTTGGTCCCGCTTCGATCCACCTGTTTCTCCAAAAGGTCCACCTCTTCGTCGTCGGCGATGACCGCCGAGCAATCGTCCACGTCGCGCTGGACGAAACCTTTCTTGATATTGTCCAGGCTGCGGCGCACCAGCGACGCCATCAAGAGAATATCCGCCCGAAGCTCCTCGAGCGAGCGCTCAAATCCAGGTAACGAATGCTTGCCGCCCAAGGCCATAATGGTGAAGGAGGATAGCAACGCCGCCGCATAACGCAACCGTCGGATGGTGTCCAAATCGTGACATTTGGCTTCTCGCAATCTCCTCGAGAGGATGCTTTCTTTTCCTCCTGGAGCGATGACCCCGTTGCATTTCCGTGGGAAACCTGTACCAGTGGCACAATCCGATTGGTTTTATGGAAGAAGCCTATATTGCTCGTGACATCTCGACTGAAAGTCCAATCGTGGTGCCCTCGCAAGCTTCAGAAGCGGCTTCGAGCGGGCTGGAGCGAACGATTGTGGAGGTTGACCGGCTCGACTTTTCCTATGGAGCCTCCAAGGCATTGCACGGTATTAATCTTCGCATCCCGGAAAAAAAAGTCACCGCCCTCATCGGACCTTCCGGCTGCGGAAAGTCTACCCTGCTGCGTTGCTTTAACCGGATGAACGACTTGATCGACAACGCCAAAGTCACGGCGGGCGAAATTCGAATCGATGGCCTCGATATCAATGCACCGGACGTCGATGTCACCGAATTGCGGAAGCAAGTCGGCATGGTCTTCCAAAAATCGAATCCCTTTCCGAAGTCGATCTATGAGAATATTGCGTACGGGCTTCGGATCGCCGGCGTTCGCGACAAGCGCGTACTGAGCGAGACCGTCGAGACCAGCCTGAAACGCGCGGCCCTCTGGGACGAAGTGAAAGATCGGCTGCATAAAAGCGCACTCGGTCTTTCCGGAGGTCAACAACAGCGTCTGTGTATCGCGCGCGCGATCGCCGGAGAACCGGAAATCGTTTTGATGGACGAACCCTGTTCGGCGCTCGACCCAATTGCCACGGCAAAAATCGAAGAGCTCATTGATATGCTGAAGGGCCGATTTACGATTATCATCGTGACACATAATATGCAGCAGGCGGCTCGCTGCTCCGATTTCACGGCTTTCTTTTATCTCGGCAGGCTGATCGAGTTCGATCGAACCGATACGATCTTCAGCAATCCTCGCGAAAAAGAAACCGACGCCTATATCTCGGGCCGGTTCGGATAGCGGGGGGAGACCTTTCCCCAGGCTATCGATTCACCATCGCCATCATCTCGGGCGTATAACGTTCCCCGGCCACCTTGATCTCCCGGAAACGAACATCGGTTTCTTCCAGATCGCTTTCGGATAGACGGACCGCTAAAGCTCCCATGTTGTCCTCCAAATAACGCATCCGTTTCGTGCCGGGAATCGGGATCACGTCGTTCCCCTGAGCTAGCACCCAGGCCAAGGCAAATTGGGCGGGAGAACAATCCTTTTTTGCGGCCAGTTCTTTCACTGCCGCAGCCAGTTCCAGGTTGTTCTGCAATGATTCCTCGGTGAAACGGGGATTGGTCCGCCTCCAATCCGTCGGTTCAAGATCGGAGACTTTCTGGATTGTTCCCGTCAGGAACCCGCGGCCAAGCGGACTATATGGCACGAAACCGATCCCGAGTTCGCGGCAGGTCGATAGAACACCATTGACGCTAACCTCGCGGGACCAAAGTGAATACTCGCTCTGCAACGCAGCGATCGGATGGACTTTCGCCGCGCGTCGCAACGTTTCAGGATTAGCCTCCGAGAGCCCCAGGGCGCGGACCTTTCCGGCCGTCACCAATTCGGACATGGCGCCGACTGTCTCTTCGATCGGTACCTTGGGATCAACCCGATGCTGATAAAATAGGTCGATCACATCGATGCCGAGCCGGCCGAGAGATGCGTCGCACGCACGCCGGACGTTGGCTGGTGAACCATCCACCGTGCGGACGTTGTTCTCATCGAACCGAAATCCGAACTTCGTCGCCACGACCAGGGCGTCGCGTGGGGCATCCCGAAGAAACTGACCAAGCAATTCTTCGTTGGTGTAGGGTCCATAAATTTCCGCCGTATCCAGGAAGTTGCCGCCGAGCTCAAGGTACCGGCGAAGAACGCACAAAGATTCGGCTTCGTCGGTTGGGCCGTAGGCGAAAGACATCCCCATACAGCCCAAGCCCAGCGCAGAAACCGTGAGCCCCGAACTACCGAGCGGACGAAAAGCAACCGATTGATCTGCCATCAGATTATATCAGCATAGTCCCCGCACTGAACAAGGGCTCTTTTTCACTTTGCCCTCAGGCATCCATGAAATCTGTGTAATCTGTGATTTATGACTTCGTATTTTGAGGATCACGAAAGGAATCAAATAGCACGATGAAGGTCGTCTTCGAACGCGGGATTCTTCTGCCGGAGCTGGATCTCTGGCTGGATCCACCGGATGAACGCGACACCGCTTTCGTGTCCCACGCGCACTCCGATCACATCGGGAATCACCGGGAAGTGATTCTCTCGGAAATCACTGGCAAACTGATGGCCTCTCGCTTGCCAGGCAGAAGAATCGAACACTCGCTCCCATTTCGTTCGCCGTTCCAGTTTCGCGGGGCCACGATCACGTTGCTGCCCGCCGGGCATATCTTCGGCTCAGCCCAGGTTCACGTCGATTTCAAAGGCGAAACCCTCCTATACACGGGAGACTTTAAGTTGAGGAATGGGAAGTCCGCTGAAGCGATCGAATGGCTTCCGGCGGATACCTTGATCATGGAGACCACTTACGGGCTGCCTCAATACGCGTTCCCGCCCGTCGAGCAGGTGATTGTTGAACTAACAAAGTTCTGCCTGGAGTCCCTGGAAGAAAATCTCGTGCCAATCCTCTTCGGCTATTCGTTAGGCAAAGCGCAGGAAATTTTGGCAGCGCTCAACGGCAGCGGGCTCCGGATTCTGCTCCATCCGAGTGTTTACAGGCTTTCTAAACTCTACGAGGAGCTCTACCGACCGCTTCCGGAGTATTTTCCGTACGATGAGAGTCGAACCGCTGGGAGTGTAGTCATCTGTCCGCCAAACGCCAATCGAACGCGTTTCGTTCAACGGATCAAGAATCGGAGAACGGCGATCCTGACCGGCTGGGCGGTCAACCCGGCCACCATTCATCGTTACCAGTGTGATGCCGCGTACCCTTTGTCCGATCACGCAGACTATCCAGAGTTAATACGATATGTAGAGCTCATCCAACCGAAACGGGTATTCACTGTCCATGGGTTCGCCCGTGAATTCGCCGAAGACCTCCGGCGCCGGGGTGTCGAGGCATGGAGTCTGGGCGAGGGTAATCAGCTCGAATTTGCACTCTCGACCGCTCCGGCTACGGATCAATCGATCCCGATTCACGAATCCAGTGATTTAACCGAATCAGGGTTTCTTAAGTTCACCAAAATCTGCGACCAGATTGCCAGTCTGACCGGTAAGCTGAGGAAAATTGAAATCTTAACCCACTATTTGATTTCTCTGACGGCCGAGGAACTGCCCGTCGTTGCCACCTTTCTCACCGGGCACGCTTTCTCCCGCACCACTGGACAGACGTTGCAAGTCGGCTGGGCGGTCATCCGCAAAGCATTGATCCAGGCCAGCGGCTTGAGCGAGACCCATTTTCGGAGCATTTCCTCAGGATACGGAGACGCCGGACGCGTCGCTTACGAAGTTCTGTTGGGTCGGACGACTGGCAGAGAGATCGGAATCCTGGAGGTTCTCGAGCGATTCTCTGCGATGCAGGCGGCGATCGGTCCGGTGGCAAAAGCGACTCTTTTGGCAGAATGGTTGCGGACGCTTGGACCCGAGTGTGGCAGCTGGGTGATTCGCATCATGACCGGAGATCTCCGAATCGGCCTCAAGGAAGGCTTATTGGAAGAAGCGGTTGCCTCCGCATTTCAAGCGCGCCTGGAACAAGTCAAAGAAGTCAATATGTTAACCGGCGATCTCGGTGAGACCGCACGGCTCGCGAAAACCAATCAGCTCTCCGCCGCGAAACTCACGCTGTTTCGGCCCGTCCGCTCAATGCTAGCGATTCCCGAACCTTCCGCCGAGACGATTTGGGCTCGAGTACTGTCGGAGTTCACGGCCCAAGCTGCTCTCGCCGAATCGAAGTACGATGGGATTCGAGCGCAGCTTCACGGAAGCCCTGGTCGAAGCGAACTCTTTAGCCGTGATTTGCGCAATATTTCCGGAGAATTTCCGGAGTTGTCTGAACTTCGATTCGCGGAAGATCTCGTGCTGGACGGTGAAATTGTCGCATTCGACTCGGACAAAAGCCTCTCGTTCTTTGATCTGCAACGCCGCCTCGGGAGGAAGCGCTCGCTCGACTTATTCGAAACCCAGGATATTCCGGTCGTCTATCGGGCGTTTGATTTGCTCAGGCTGAACGGCGAGACACTATTGAAAGCGCCGTTGCGCGAGCGCCGGCGGCGGCTGGATCTGCTCACACTTCCGGGTCGAGTCAAAATCTCTCCGACCAGGATGATCACCTCCATTCAGGACATCGACGAGGCGTACCAGGCAGCCAGGGACGAATCTCAGGAGGGCTTGATGATCAAAGACGCCGATAGCCTCTACACGCCTGGGAGACGGGGCGGCAGTTGGATCAAATTCAAAAAGGAGTTAGCGACCCTCGACGTCGTCGTTGTCGGCGCCGAAGAGGGGCACGGCAAACGCAGTCATCTGCTTAGCGATTACACGTTTGCGGTTCGAGACGAAAAGACCGGCACCTTGCAAGCCATTGGAAAAGCGTATTCCGGACTTCGAGACGAGGAGATTGAAGAGCTGACAGAACACTTCATTCGAACCACGATCCGAAAAGAACGCCATTTTCGTGTGGTTACTCCGGAAATCGTTCTGGAGATTGCCTTCAACGCGGTCCAGCCAAGCGATCGTCATGCCAGCGGGCTTGCTCTGCGATTCCCGCGGATCAAGGCGATTCGCCGTGACAAGCAGGTCCAGGACATCGATACCGTCCAATACGCGCGCCAGCTCGTCCGCCGAATGTAGTGCGGCAGGGAGAAGCGACCTGCCTTCGGCTGCGAGCGACGCCAGCTATCCGGCTCGGACGGAGCCTTGCCCTGCCGTCCCTACCGGCCGCTGCCCAGGGTGATTCCCTCGATGAAGAAGCGCTGGAAGAAGAGGAAGACTGCCAAAATCGGCAAGACAACCAAACAAGACGCCGCCATTAGCAGGTTAAACTGGATTCCATGCATCGTCTTAAAGAATTGGAGCCCGAGCGACAGGGTATACAATTTGTCGCTCTGCAAATAGATCAGCGGACCAAGAAAATCGTTCCACGCATTTACGCCGGCCAGCAAAGCGACTACGATGAGCGCCGGACGCGTTAAAGGAAGAATAATCCGGCACATGATTTGCCATTCGTTCGCCCCGTCGATCCTCGCTGCTTCCGACAGATCCGCAGGAATTTGCAGCATAAATTGCCGCAACAAGAAGATGAAGAATGGATTTCCGAAAAACGTCGGCAGCACCAAGGGGAGATACGTATTCACCAAACCGAATTGAGCAAATAAGGAAAAGAGCGGAACCATCGTGATCGGGTTGACCGGAAATTGGACAAAAATAAAGATAGAGGCAATCACCGGATAGAATAACAAGTCGCGCCCCGGCCACTTGAGGCGGGAGAATCCATAGGCAATCACGAAATTCGACAACAGGCTTCCTACCATGGTCAGCGCCGCATAGAACACAGTATTGCTAAGATAAGGCAGAAAGGGGAAGGTTAGGGTCGCGCGCTGGAAGTTTTGCCAGGCCGGGTTCAGCGGCCAGAGCGTTGGCGGAAAGGCAGCGAGTTCTTGATCCGATTTCATCGCCGTAATTAGCATCCAATACATTGGTGACAGGTAGAGCAAACTCATGGAAATCAGGAAAAGTCGGGACCCGAGCTGACTTAGAGCGAGTCGTCGGCTGAAGCCGGCTCCAGACCGGTGCATTCGGTAAGACACAGCTTTATTCAATCGAGTAGTTCACCCAGTATTTTGAAGACCAAAACGTCAGGATGGCCAACGTCGCATTCATCACAAAGAGAATCCCGGACACGGTCGCCGCGAAACCGACGCGGCTGTATTCGAATGCGTTTTTATAAATATAGAGCGCCGTGAACATCGTTGAGTTCAGCGGACCCCCGTCGGTCATGATGTAGGCCGGCGCAAATACTTGCAGCCCGAAACCGATTCCGATGATGATATCGTACAGAATCGTTGGGGTCAGCAAGGGTAACGTAATGTAAAAAAACTTTCGCCAGGGGCCGGCGCCATCCAGGGAGGCGGCATCGTATAAGCTCGACGGAATCGCTCGCAGGGCCGCGAGAAAGATCAATCCGAATTGCCCCGCTCCGAACTGGGCGACTAGCACGATGGCAAGTTTTGACCAGTGCGTGTCACCGAGCCAGTTAATCGCCGGAACATGCAACAAGCCGAGAAGGTAGTTGAACAAGCCGTAACGCGGGTTCAACAGCCAGATCAGCATCATGGACAACGCGAAGACGGGAGCAATGCTTGGCAAGTAGAGCAGCATTCGATAAACGGCCACCTCACGGACTTTCTGATTCATCGCCAAGGCCAAACAGATCGCTACCAGGACACCCAGCGGAACAGCCAGAATAACATAGTAAAAGGTGTTATAGAGCGATTTCCAGAAGAGTGGATCGCTCATCAGTTCCGCATAATTCTGGAGTCCGATCCATTGTGGTTGGCCGAAGCCTGAGTATTGCGTCAACCCCAGGTAAAAATTGGCTAACACCGGGTAGACCAGAAAGAGAAAAAAACCAACGATCCAGGGACTGATAAACAGCAAGCCCACCAGTAAGCTCCGAAGATCTTTGCGGATCTTTCTTCGATGACTCCTTTGCATGGCAATCGACTTCGAGAACGGTCGCGACGACGAGTGCGACAGGTCGCCAGCCATCCCTGACGATTCAGCTTCTCATTTGCAAAATCGATCCATCTGCGGCTGCACAGTGTCCATCACCATTTTAAGCGCTTCTTCCGGTTTCTGGCTATTGGTGATGACCGCTTCCTCCGCGTCTTTCAACTTGTCCCAGTAAAGTGCTCCGACTGGCACCGGAGGCCTCGATTTTGAGACCGGCAAAAGGGTAAGGAAAAACTCGTATTCCGGGGCAAACAATTCCTTGCGTTCGAGGAGCCGTTTGAGTGTCGGAAGGGAGGCTGCCTCCTTGGCCAGGAATGTCTGCCCTTCCTCACCAGTAACGAAACGCAGAAAGCCATAAGCGGCCTCTACATTCTTGACTCCCTGCGGAATGACCACCGACCATCCGCCCGACCACGAGGTTTTCAAACCGCCAGGAGCTGGGATATAGGTCACTCCGTAGTCCAGATTCGGCGCGACCTCTTTCATGACCGGAAAAATCCAGTTGCCGGTGATGACGAAGGCAACCTTGCCGGTAAAGAACGGCATCTGCGCATCAGGCAACGTTCCGACAGACGGCCATTGCCAGTAGGTATCAACGAAGGTACGGGCTTTCTGCGGATCCAGCGCTTTGGCCCAGTCCCACAGGAACTGGTACCCTTTCACCACGCCCGGATCGGTTGCGGTGACTTTGCAGCTGGCAGAGTCGAAAAAGCTGCCGCCGAAAGCGTATCCCCAAGTGTAACCCCAGCCTTGCTCGAGCCAGGGAACAAAGCCAAGCCGAGTGTAGGCGCCCGAGGAGTCGGTCTGGTTGAGTTTAAACGCGATTTCTTTGAACCGGTCCGGGGAGATTGGTCCATGCGCCGGATCGAACTCGCTCAGATCGATCCCAGCCGCCTTCAAGATCTGTTTATTGTAGAAGAGGACCCGGGCATCGGTATTCGTTGGCAGAGCATATACTTTGTCCTGGTAGACGACCTCCTTCCACGGACCTTCGGAATATTCCTGGCTAAGGTCTTTCCCTTCCTTCTTTATCAACGGCGTCAAGTCGCTCAAGAGCCCGGTGGAGGCACGCTGAGCGATGGTAAAACGATCGAGCACGGCGAGATCCGGACCGACACCGCTCCGAACAGCGGTCATGAGCTTGGCAGCGTCCGTCTCAGACCCGGGGACGGCTTCGACGTTGACCTTCACGTTGGGATTTTTCTGACTGTATGCATCTGCTGCTTTTTGATAGGCAGCTTTTTCATGGGCGCCCAGTGAGGAATTAAGCCAGAACTTGAGTTGGGTCTGTCCCTGGGCTTCTGCCGAAATCCAAAAGCAGCAGCCGACCAGTACGAGCGTACCTATTGTGGTTTTCATTTCGAGGGGGGTAAATTGCCAGAAGGTTAGCAAGCCGGAGTATTGTGGTCGAGCCTTGGCCGGCGAGATATTGACAATACAAACCCGCTGAAGTAATCGGTCAAGATTCATAGACGTGGAGATTGCTCGCGATTTGCTTCAACAGTCGTTAAGGCGGCTTTCGATCCGTCTACTCGAGCTCAATGCCTGGTGCGACCGGGACCGCCGGCTGATCACGGAAGCAGAGTTTCGTGCCGACCCCAGCGCCAGTTGGTTCAAGATCCGGTCCGGGGACCTCTGGCCTGCGCTTGGAACGACTGTCGAGATCCGATGCGACGTTTCGATCCCGCAGGAATGGTCCGGGTTTCCCGTTTACGGTCGCTTTCGACTAGGCGGCGAAGCACTCCTCTTCGCGAACGGAGAATCGATCTGCGGCCTGAACCCACTGCATGTCGAGCACCCTCTCTTGGTCCGGGCGAAAGGCGGAGAGACGATTCAGTTCCGGGCGGAAGTCGTGCCGCACGGACTGTTCGGTACGCCCGTGGTTGAACCTCGGTTCGAGCTGGCATGCGTACTGGTTCCGGAGGAAGACGTACGGACGCTTTACGAAGATCTTGCCGCAGCTCTGGATGCAGCCAGCTATCATGCCCGCACGGGTCGGGAGGCTCTCGCGGACCGCCTGGTCGACGCCGTCCACCAGGCTTTCAGGGGTATCGCTCTGCCTCGGAGCGACACGGAAGAATATCTTTCCCGGATCGCAGCGGCCGCCGAAAATCGGGCGGCCGAAGATTTCTACGGGAACGAAGAGCGCCTCGGATCGCTCTGGGAACGGTGGAAGTTCCGCTTGCCCTCTGATTCGTTAACGATGGAACAATGCCTGCGGTTACGCGAAGTAAGGGCCGGATTGGCGGCGGAGATAGCCTCCCTGGACGCCCACTTCCCGGCCGAAGGCAACGTCTGGCTGACCGGCCACGCGCACATCGATCTGGCATGGCTTTGGCCCATGGAGGAAACGCGGCGAAAAGCCCGGCGGACGTTTCACTCCGTCGTCGGACTGATGGCGAGTTACCCGGAACTGCGTTTCAATCAGTCCAGTGCACAGATTTACACCTGGTTGGAGCAAGACGACCCCGAGCTTTTCGAAAAGGTAAAGGTTCTCGCGCAGGAAGGACGGTGGGACATCATCGGAGGCATGTGGGTTGAGCCCGACGGCAATCTGCCGGCGGGTGAATCCTGGGTGCGCCAGCTTTTGTTTGGACAAAGATATTTCCAAAGCAAGTTCGGACAGAGCCCGAAGGTGGCATGGTTACCGGACTCTTTTGGATTCAACGGTAACCTGCCTCAGCTGTTGCTTTCAGCCGGGATGCCCTATTTTTTTACCCACAAGCTGACCTGGAACGAAAGGAACCCGTTCCCCTACGATCTCTACTGGTGGGAAGGCATTGATGGGAGCCGTGTCCTGGCGCATAGTTTCACCAACCCGAAGAATGGGTATAACGCTGACGTGACGGCTTTCGAAGTCGGCGAAACCTGGCGGCGGTTCCGAGCTAAAAAAGAGCACGACTGCACGCTGCTCTCATTCGGTCACGGGGACGGCGGCGGTGGTCCCACCCGGGAAATGCTGGAACGTTTTCGTCGGATCCGTGCTTTTCCAGGACTGCCCAATCTCAGAATGGGCCGCGTCGCTGAGTTCTATGAGAAGATCCCGACCCGGTCGTTGCCGGTCTGGGTCGGGGAGAAATACCTGGAATACCATCGGGCCACTTTCACGACACAGGGGAAAATAAAACTTCTTCACCGCCAACTGGAACACGGCCTGGTTGAAGGGGAAACGGCTGCGACGCTCGCGGCGCTTCGACAGCAAAAGCCTTTCCCCGGAGAGACATTTCGCCGGCTGTGGCAAATCCTGCTGCAAAATGAATTTCACGATATCCTTCCTGGCTCGAGCATCCACACGGTCTATGAGACAGCCCACCGTCAATTGGCCGCGGCTCTGGAGGAATGCTCGGATGTGCGCGATGCGGCACTCGATTCCGGCCAAGGTGATCGAGAGCCGAATCGTTCAACGGTTGTCGAAGGGATGATCTGGAATCTCCAGTTGGATGATCGCCCCCTCGTAGCCGAGATCGTTGCCGAAGTCGACGGATCTTCGAAGGTCATCACGGTCGCTGAAAAAGAAGTTGCAACCCAGCGACTCGAAGACGGACGCCTCTTAATATGGTCCGATGAAGTGATGGTTCCGGGACTTGGTGCGCTGCCGATCCGGTTCGTTCCCGGAGAACCAAGTGCGGTTCTGCCCTCGCTGCGAGCGCGTCCGTCGGAGTTGGAGACCGAGAACCTCCGGCTTCAGGTAAATGGGGATGGCACGTTCGCATCGCTTTTCGACAAGGATTGTGGGCGCGAAATTCTGGCTGACCGCGGGAATCAGCTCTGGCTATTTACCGATATTCCGCGTCAGTTCGACGCCTGGGACATCGATGCTTCCTATGGCGACGAGGGCATCGAGCTCTGCTGCGATACCCCACCACAGTGCGTTGAAACCGGTCCGTTGTGCGGCGCAATCCGGGTACGGCGCCGGCACGAACAGATCGAAATTATCCAGGATTACCGCCTGACCCGCGGATCGCGACTCGTGGAGGTTCATACTCGGGTCCGTTGGCATGGACGACGGCGATTCCTTCGCGCGCTTTTTCCCCTGGAGATCCGAACCCATGAAACCTGGGCAGAAACCGCTTTTGGCGCGGTAGCCAGACCCAATCATCAAAACACTCCCTGGGACCAGGCTCGCTTCGAAATGCCGATGCATCGTTGGGCCGACCTTAGCGAGCCGAACTACGGCGTGAGCCTGATCAACATCGGGAAATATGGTTATAACGTTGTTGGGAATGTTTTGGGGATCAGCCTGCTGCGTTCCCCCATTTATCCGGATCCCTACGCTGACGAAGGGGACCATGAGTTCGTCTACGCCATCTATCCGCACCTCGGCACCTGGCGCAATGGCACGGTGCAGTCGGCCCGGCGCCTGAATTCTTCCCTGAGATTTGCAGCGGGAGGCAACGCGACAGTCCAGTCTTCCTTGCTCCGGCTTTACGGAGACCCGATCGAATTGGCCGCACTGAAAAAAGCCGAGGATTCCAATGATACCCTCTTGCGGCTCTACGAACCTCATGGAAACCGGGCCAATACCACTATCGAAACGGCCTTCAGCCTGCGAAGTGCGGCGCTGGTCAATATTTTGGAGAGGAACGACGAACCGTTAGCGGTCAAAGATGAGCACCGGATCAACCTCTCGTTCCGTCCGTTTCAAATGATCTCGGTGAAGCTGGAGTTCTGAGGAAGGTGCTTGCCGTTCGGCGTTCACCGTTCACCGTTCTCCGTTCACGGTTCTCCGGCTCTTAGTGTCCTGTCCCGATCGGCTTCCCGGGGGAGGTAAGGCGGGACGCCTTACTTACTGGACTTTTCGAGTAAGCAAGGCGTCCCGCCTTTAAATGAAGAAGCGTTTGGGATCCGTCTTATGCGCGAAAGGGGCTGCAGGACTCAGCCCTGGGAACCACGGAAAAAACCGAGGCCTTTCCGAATAAGCCGCGCCTAACATATACCTAATCCCGGGCGCAACCCTGAAGCCCCTTCGGAGCGTAGGGCCATCCCGAACAGCACATTAGGCATGTTCTGCTCCCATGCGCGTGGATTCGACAAAGGCTTCGGTGGCGTTGTCAATGTTGCGGCCTTTGCGCCCGCCCGGCCCGTGCACGTAGAGTGCGCCACGATCAATTTTTTGCTCCCATTCGGGGGGCGGCGAAATTTCGTAGCGCACGGGTTGCTGGTGGTCGGCGATTTGGAGCTTGGGGTCGTACACGCTGTTAAATTTCCACAACATCCGGACAAAGTTAGTCTGACCCCGCAACAATCGTCCCACCGCCAGGCCGGCAGCCTCCCGCAGCGCAGAGAAACCAAGGTGTTTGATACTCAACACCCGCTGGGTTTCGACCAATTCCTGATAGAACTCCGGCAGACTCAGATTGGTCGGCAGTACCGCATGCTGAATGTCAAACAGCCGATAGTCCCGCGTGTTAATCCGCCGCGCTTCCGTGCGCCAGCTCTCGGTGCCCGGATACGGCGTGTTGACACTGATGTTAACGATCTCAGGGATTTCCATGCACCACTCACGGATGACCCGGAAACGGTCCCGGTCCCAAGAGGGATCGGCAATCAGGTTGATAGCCACCGTTACTCCCAAGGAACGGGCAAACTCCAGCGCTTCGTGGTTTTGGCTGAGAGTCACCCGTTTACGAAACTGTTTCAGCCCTTCTCCGTCGATAGCCTCGATCCCGAGAAACATGTACTCGAGTCCAATGTTCCGCCAGAACTTGAAAACCTCCTTGTTGCGCAGAAGCACGTCGCCTCGCGTTTCGAGGTAGTATTTCTTTTTGATGCCGCGTTTGGCTATCAGCTCGCCGATGTGCATCCCGTGCTCTGCCTGAATGAAGGCGACGTCATCCAGGAGAAATATGCCCGATTCTTTGATCCGGCTCAGTTCTTCCACGGCGCATTCCGGGGATTTGGTCCGATAACTTCGCCCGTAAAAAGTCCATGCGCTGCAGAAGACGCAGTCCCAAGGGCAACCCCGGCTGAACTCGATGGAAGCACAAGGATCAAGCACGCCGATAAAGTACTTGCGTCGGTGCCGCAGCAGGTCCCTGGCCGGCAATATGGTATCGAGATTCTGTACGAAGGTCGGCCGGGGTCCTTCCCCGGCTATCGTCTGAACCCCTGGTACACGGTGCAGGTCCGCCCGGTCCTGTTGCGCAGCGTCCAGGACGTCAACGATCACCGGCTCGCCTTCCCCTTTGAGCACCGCGTCGATGCTCCCCGCTCCATGTTGCAGGATCTCGGTCCCCGTAAACGAGGCACTATGCCCACCGACCATGATCAGGCATCGCGGCTGAAGTGCGCGGGTCGCCTTCGCCAGGTCGATAATTTCCGGCACATTGGCGAGATAATTGCACGAAAAGACCACCGCGTCCGGCGACCACGAACGGATCCAGCGAAAATAATCTTTGTCAGTTTCTGCCTGTAAATCAATCAAGCGCACATCGTGGCCCGCGCCACGCGCGGCCGATGCAACCAACTCCAGCCCCAAGGGCTCGAGGCGCAGGTAGATCTTGGAATACATCAGACAGCTTGGGTGGACAGCGAGCAGTTTCATGACGTAGGTACTGGTGGTTCACAAAGACGAGGCTCGAAGGAAGTTTGCCATAAAGTATAGCAAAACTTCAAACGAACAACTCGCTATCGCTCACAAATCCTCATAACCGGATCTCCGCCCAGGGCACAAATATCAGGCCCTTTATCAGCTAACTTTACTTCCCTTAGTGTATAGTGAATACGCGAATCAAATCGCGATCCATATCATTACTTTACCCGAGGTACTAACAGAGGCCGCTTGGCTGACCAAAACTGAACATGCCACGGGACGGTTACCCAACGGGTTGCTCTCCCGGAGGCCGAGGCTTTCGTTGGGTGGCGGCTCGGGAACCTTCAAAGTGAGTTGCTCGAGGTCGCGTGCGTTCCCGTCTCCCCTCAGTTAAAAGGAGCTTGAATCACCTTGGCTAAATTAGTATTACCATGTTTATCAGAAACCTTTTTCATATCTTTTCGACCTTAGCGATTGCCACCATTGGATTCGTTCCGATGCCTGCTACTGCGGCGAACCCCGCATCGGTCAGAACCAGTCATAACTTCGTATCAGCTCAAACCGTCGCTGCAGCGGAAACTGCGGCGGCAAGACCAAGCACTTCGCCCAGTCCGTCGGCCAAGGACGCGCCCTCCCAAAATAACGCCAGTCCGAGCGCGCAACTGCTGCCGGATGAAGACAAAGTGACTCGGTTGCAGATCTATTTGGACGAGCATTCCTTTGGTCCAGGAAAGATCGATGGCCGGTGGGGAGAGTTTATTGGAAAGGCGTTGCAACGCTTCCAGGCAGCGAACGGCCAACCACCCTCCGGCCAGATCGATGCAGCTTTGCAGCAGGAATTGGAAAAGATTTCGCCGGTCTACACAACCTGCACGCTAACCGACGCGGATCTGCATTGGGTCGGGAATATCCCATCCGATCCGGCCGGCATGGCAAAACTAAAGAAAATCTTGTACCGGTCCGTTTTGGATTATGTCGCCGAGCGCTATCATGCTGATCCGGAATTCATCCGGAAACTGAACCCGGGTCAGAATCTGAGTAATTTGAAAAAAGGCAGCACGCTCCAAGTACCCAATGTGCAGCCCTTCCAGATCGAATCGATTCAGCCTATGGCGGACCTGCCCCCAAGACCAGAACTCGCTCAACGCATCATTCGAGTGGATACGAAAGGCCGCATGCTGGACCTGGCCGAGGCAAACCGAATTATCGCCTCTTTTCCGATCACTCCCGGGTCAAAAAGTCTCCCGGCGCCGATTGGCACCTGGAAAGTAGTGAAAGTCACGATCCTACCTATTTTCCGCTGGGACGAAGCGATGTTGAAGCACGGACGACGAAGCGCCAATTTTTATACGATTCCGCCGGGTCCACGCAACCCCGTCGGGATCATCTGGATTGGATTAAACAAAAAGGGAATCGGTATTCACGGGACCGAGAGCCCGGATACCATCGGCCGATCGGCCAGCCACGGCTGCATCCGCCTCGCCAACTGGGACGCGGCTCGCGTCGTTCACCAGGTTACGGTTGGAATGAAAGTCGAAATTTTCTAAGAAGGTGCGTGCAAATTTCAGAATTACGCCCAGACACCGACACGCCGACCTCCGCTAGAGTGGCACAACCGCCCAAACCTCGACTGCTCTGTTCAGATCGGGTCGCTTGCTATCGAGAAGTTCAGTTCCGCCCATTCCGATAGTCTGCATCGCGTTGAGAAGCTTGACCTGTTCTTTAAGAATTCGACTGACATTCTCGGCTCGCGTCCGGGAAATGCGCAGATTCAGGTCTGCACGTCCACCGGCGTCGGCATATCCGGCCACGACCAGAACAATCGTCGGATCACTCAGTTTATCGCGCATTTCCGGGGTATCGAACACTTTCACCAGTTCGTCCACAGCGGCCCTGCGTAAGGTCGAAAAGATATGAAAAAGGTTTCTGATAAACATGGTAATACTAATTTAGCCAAGGTGATTCAAGCTCCTTTTAAC
>Ga0206947_1017_pt2 | contig 41673 bp, 44 predicted proteins | sample Alteio_BWOrgHeat_3_FD_153239 | JGI IMG/M metagenome (GOLD analysis project Ga0206947, IMG submission 153239) | Enriched cells from forest soil in Barre Woods Harvard Forest LTER site, Petersham, Massachusetts, United States -... | ecosystem: Environmental > Terrestrial > Soil > Temperate forest > O...
GCGGTCGTTCTGGAATTGTCGACCGCGCAAGGTCCGACAACTTCCGCCGGGAACTTTTCCTACACCCTGTCCTATCACAACGGAACCGCCAGCGCGCTGGCGAACGCGCAATTGAGTTTGCCGGTGCCGCTGGGCGCGAGCTTTGTTTCCGCGGACGGAGGTGGTCTTCTGGGGACCACCGACGAGGTGGTGCGGTGGAATTTGAGCTCGGTGCCAGCGGGCGCAAGCGGGCAAGTGAACATCAACCTCAAAGCCCCGAGCACGGCCGTTGCCCACGCGCCCCTGGTGGTGGCGGCGGCGTTGCGCAACAGCGCCGGCCAGATCCTGGCCCAAGCCAGCGACGCCAAAGCGATTTACGTGACCCCGGCGCTTGCCTATGCGCTGACGACGACGGAGAATCCGGTGCAACCGGGTCAGGGGATCGAGTTCACGGTGACGGTGACCAACCTGAGCAGCGCTCCCCAATACGTTTCCCTTTACTACGATGTGCCGCAATTCACCACCGACAGCCGCGTCGGCTATGCGGCCGGGACCCTTTTAACCTATACGATAGGCAATGTGGCGGCGGGCGCCACCCAGGTGGTCGGTCTGGACTTTAAGGTCCTGAGCGGAACCCAGGCGCCACCGGACGGTTCGCTTATCACCTTGGTGGTGGGAGACGGAGCGACGGGCGGTTTGGTCTCCAGCAGCGCGGTGGTGAGATCGGCGCCCGCGGTCGTTCTGGAATTGTCGACCGCGCAAGGTCCGACAACTTCCGCCGGGAACTTTTCCTACACCCTGTCCTATCACAACGGAACCGCCAGCGCGCTGGCGAACGCGCAATTGAGTTTGCCGGTGCCGCTGGGCGCGAGCTTTGTTTCCGCGGACGGAGGTGGTCTTCTGGGGACCACCGACGAGGTGGTGCGGTGGAATTTGAGCTCGGTGCCAGCGGGCGCAAGCGGGCAAGTGAACATCAACCTCAAAGCCCCGAGCACGGCCGTTGCCCACGCGCCCCTGGTGGTGGCGGCGGCGTTGCGCAACAGCGCCGGCCAGATCCTGGCCCAAGCCAGCGACGCCAAAGCGATTTACGTGACCCCGGCGCTTGCCTATGCGCTGACGACGACGGAGAATCCGGTGCAACCGGGTCAGGGGATCGAGTTCACGGTGACGGTGACCAACCTGAACAGCGCTCCCCAATATGTTTCCTTTTACTACGATGTGCCGCAATTCACCACCGACAGCCGCGTCGGCTATGTGGCCGGAACCCTTTTGACCTATACGATAGGCAATGTGGCGGCGGGCGCCACCCAGGTGGTCAGCCTGGACTTTAAGGTCCTGAGCGGAACCCAGGCGCCACCCGACGGTTCGCTCATTACCTTGGTGGTAGGAGATGGAGCCACGGGCGGTTTGGTCTCCAGCAGCGCGGTGGTGAGATCGGCGCCCGCGGCCGTTTTGGAATTGGCCACCGCGCAAAGCCCGGTGAGTTCCGGCGGGAGCTTCTCCTACACCCTGGCTTATCATAACGGGACGACCAGCGCGCTGGCGAACGCCCAACTAAGCTTGCCGTTGCCGCTGGGTGTCACCTTTGTCTCCGCGACCGGAAGCGGTATTTTGGGTACCGATAAGGTGGTGCGGTGGAATTTGAGTTCGGTGGCAGCGGGCGCGAGCGGCCAGGTGAGCATCAACCTGACGGCCCCGAGCACGACCGTTGCGCACGCGCCACTGGAAGTGGCAGCGGCGTTGCGCAATAGCGCCGGCCAGATCCTGGCCCAAGTCAGCGATGCCAAAGCCATGTATGTCAAGCCGGCACTCTCCTATGTGCTGACAACGACGTCGACTTCGGTGCAACCAGGGCAGGTGATCCCATTCACGGTGAAGGTGACCAACCTGAGCAAAACCTCCCAATACGTTTCTCTTTACTACGATGTGCCGCAGTTCACCACCGACAGCCGCGTCGGCTATGCGGCCGGGACCTTGTTGTCCTATACGATAGGCAATGTGCTGGCGGGCGCTACCCAGACGGTTACCCTGAACGTTACGGTCCTGAGCGGAACCCAGGCGCCGCCTCACGGTTCGCTCATTACTTTTGCGGTATCAGACCGAACAAACGGCGCCGTGGTGTCGGAAACGGCAACGGTCAAGTAGTCGCTCGCGCAGACCGCAGTCAATCGCCAGATTCGGATAGACTGCGAAAGAAGTTATGAAACCCTTCTCCTGATAGCTGGAGAGGGGTTTCAGGTTAGGATCGGTTTGGTATCGGAGCGGGGATGCAGCTCGTCCCGCGCGAAAGCGGCGAAGACGAAGGACGACGACGAAGATGAGGAGGATTAGGTTATAACGCTAAACAGATACAAACCCGAATGTATCGTAGGGACGGGTAAACTCAAGAGCGGGTGAGACGCAGCCGATCAGGGTGTAGCACGATCTTCAAAAAGGGAATCGCCTCCACAATTGCTGAAGAGACCCCTACGAACAAGCCGGCATTAAAGGACGCTTGGTATTGATTGATCTCATTTCAGGCAACGATTGCTGGCAGCTGGGACAAATGAACGTCCGTTTCCAAAATGGCGGGCTTTAGTACGCCTAACAAAATGCGTGCAATCAGACCATCCGGTCAAGGCTGCAGGCTGATCTTAGGAGAGCGTACCATTTATGGAACTGGGTTTTATTTGTCTAAATCTACCGGGTCACCTCAATCCGATGACAGCACTGGCGCGTCAACTCCAGGAGCGCAACCATGAGGTGGTCTTCCTTTATTCTTCGAGCGCTAACTAACGGGTTGCCGTGTGTTCCTGGTGACGATAATCTTTGATCAGCCTGGCATTGCCGCAAGAATAGCCTACCACAAAACCGGTTTGGTCACCTCGCTGGATAAGTTAAGCGCTGCCCATCTCTCAACCCTTCTAGGTGAGGTGCTGAGCGACGCGACTTACCGTGAAAATGCTTGCCGGATCCACAGGCAGCTGGACAAAATGTAGAGCTCGACATTTTGTCCATCCACTACCAGAACTCGATGTTAGTGGATACGAAACCTGATTGAGCGCTGTTAGATAGTTAGATAAAGGCGAATAATCACTTCCATTGTTTCATATTGACCCAATAAGAAAGTATGAGTTGTTCGCCGCGATAGTGCCGTGCGCTGAGGCAGCGCGACCCGTGAACAAACCTGAACGTACCCGATGGCAAAAATCCGTCCTCTCGCCGAGCGTGACCTGAGCGAGGCGCAGCGCATCGTACGGCGCGCCTTCGGGACCTTCATGGGCGTTCCCGATCTCGACAATTTCTGGACGGATTTCGATTACGTTTATGGCCGGTTTGGTGCCGAGCACACCGCCTCCTTCGCCGCCGATCAAGATGGCACGCTAGCCGGCGTGAACTTTGCGACTAACTGGGGCAGCGTCGGCTTCTTTGGTCCGCTGTGCTTTGAACCGCTACAACGCCTGGGCTGCAATTCGGAAGCGGGCCAAAGCGGCGGCTTTCTCACCCCGGTCGGATGTCACACATGGGGGGCAACCGGCATCACGATTTATCTGGAGAACGACGGACGACTTGAGCACGCCCAGCAGATGGCCGGCCATGAGTTTCCGCGAACAACCAAGCTTTACGATCGCACCAAGGACGAAATTACACTGAGCGAGGTGGAGCGAATCCGGTTGTAATGTTCTATTCCTAACGCTGTCCGCGCAACGATGGGTCAGGATTGGCCAAAATCGGCAAAGCCGCGAAACAAGCCGTTTATTAGGCTACGCTGTTGGAAGAACAAACCGGGAAAGCGATGCCTTTCACTCTGCAAATCGAACAGTAGCTTATGGCGGCTAAAGCAAACGTTGGAGATGGTGAGAAACCGTGCCGGCAGACTAACGATGTGTCATCATCATTGCCCTGGGCTCATGTAACAGGCTGGCGACGTTTCTAAAAGATCCTCCGTTTGCAATGACATCAAAAGGTCCCAGCATCCGTTCCAATGCCGTCGCTGGGGCGAAGTTGAGGGCGCGCGACAAGCCGACGCGGAAGAGTTTAGATTTCTGGCCTCTTGTACCCCGGAGATAAAGCCTTAGTTGAGTGGATAGGACAGTTCCTTGAGTCGTCATAGGCCGGCACTAACCCGCATGAACTCACGGAGCCACGAATGGATTGTTCCGATCGTCGTTTCGACCTGCCTCTTCGTCTGCCGCCGGATCATCGCGATTTCATGAGCTTCGAAACCGACTAGAAAATGCAGTTCGAAATCCACGTTAAGACGGCAACCAATAGCCAACTCGCGATCCCGCCGAAAGGTCATTTTCCGTCGGTAGATGTACCGACGGACTGAAAGAGGAAGGGCCGAAGCCGGGCGCCTCGTGCAACGAAATCAGCAGCTGGCATCAGCGTGAGCAAGTTAGAAATCTTCATTGTTTCACTAGCACTCGAGCCTCTGTGTCCCGGCGGATAGTCAAACCCGATCCGTCGGTGCGAAGACCGGGAGAGGGACGGGGTCTGTAGATTTTTTAACAGATCAACGCCGAATGACACAACGAGAGCGGTTCCGGGTGCCCTACTCATTTAGCATATTTTGCATTTTGCATCCCAATGCGACGAATGCGCTTAACATTTTCCGGAGCGTATCTTAGTCTCTCGCAATGCTCAGATTTTCGTCGCAGCTAGGAAAAGCTCTGCCTGGCGGCCAATGGAAGTGCCTATGTTTGGAACAATGATGGAAGCCAACCAGGTATGGCACATGGATCAGAGTATCGCGAGCTACAGCGACCGCACGGCAATAGGCGTGCAGGCGGTGGCGCCTCTATCATACCCAGATCCTCCGGTGACACGATTCCTCTGATCGGATTCTGTTCATTCGACGAAATTGAAAGCGAAGAAACCTGTTTGCGTGCTGCCGTTGAGCAGGACGGCGATTTCGCATGGAGCCGGCTCCAGCTCGAAACCAGCCCACAAGGTCTGACGCCAGCTAACTCAGAAACCAATGCTCCGCGACCGGCTGCAGTGATCGTCGTCCTTGGCACTGCCAACACAGCAGTTGTCGAACCGCTTTTTGCTCGACTCCGGCTAGACAGTCCGAAACTACCGATCCTGGTTGCATCGCGCGGGCTCAACGCGAACGGAATTTCGGACGTGCTCTCGCAAGGGGCGTCTGATTTTCTCCTTCCACCATACCGAGCTGAGGATCTCCTGCCTCGGTTGCGCCGGATGCTTCACGCCCCACGCGGCGATGCACCTCTGATTGCCCGCATAAAGGCGGGCGTCGGCGTCCGGAGCATCGTCGGTGAAAGCCCCGTTTTCGTCGCGGAGGTGAGTAAGCTTGATCGTATTGCGCAATGCAATGCCCCGGTCCTTATCCGGGGAGAATCGGGCACCGGAAAAGAAGTCTTTGCTAGAGCGATCCACTATTTGGGTCCTCGAGCCGGGCAGCCGTTCGTGCCGGTCAACTGCGGCGCGATCCCCGAACAGCTGGTGGAGAGTGAGCTCTTCGGACATCGGCGCGGCGCATTTACGGGGGCCGCTACGGACCGAATTGGACTAATCGGAGAAGCCGATGGTGGTACAATGTTCCTCGACGAAGTAGACAGCTTACCGGTCGCGTCGCAGGTGAAACTACTACGCTTTCTGCAAGACGGCGAGTTTCGGCCTCTCGGCGCGTCGAAACCTGCACTCGCCACCGTACGCGTGATTGCCGCCGCGAACATGGATTTCGAACGGATCATTCACGAACGAAAGTTTCGCGAAGATCTCTATTATCGAATAAACGTGCTCCGCCTTTCTCTTCCTCCATTGCGAGAAAGGCAAGGCGATCTGCCCCTGCTTGCGCACCATCTCTTGGAGAAGCAAGCGCTCCTGCTCGGGTGTCGCGCAAAACCGCTGGCTGCGCAGGCGCTCGAGTGCATGCGAATCTACCAATGGCCGGGCAACGTACGCGAACTCGAAAATGTTCTCACCCGTGCACTGGTCTTTTCCGAGGGTAGCGAAATCCAAGCGACAGATCTTTCCTTGCCAATTTCGCCAGAGAAATCTGGCGACGAATCTTTTCGTACCCTGAAGGCACGTGTAATCAAAGATTTCGAGCACGATTATCTGCAAAAAATGCTCGATCGGCACGAAGGCAACATCACTCACGCCGCGCAGGCTGCAGTGAAGAACCGGCGAGCGTTCTGGGAACTCCTTCGTAAGCACGGCTTCTCGCTGGAGCGAAAACGCTTTGCACTCGACAAAGAACATCCTCGGACAGGAGGATGACCGGACGACCAAAGTAGTTGGCGCAGCGGTCTTGTCTGGAATCCAAATTTGGCCTGCCTTGCACCTCTCCCATACCTCGCCGTTCGGAGGTGAAATTCAAAAGAGCTCCCACTGCTTCATATCGACAAAGTCGCTTCTTTAAAATCGCTCTCAGCGGCTTGCAGTGCTTCTTGGCGGTTGAAATCGAGCGCTTCACTCGCTCTGACGTTGGTCCCACAAAATCACGCGACGAGCGCTTTTGTGGGAACAGCCAGCCAGGCCAAGAATTCGCTTCTGGATCTGGGTCTTCCACGACGCATCCTAGCCTTTTAAGTCGCATGAATGTTTACATTCACAGCACACAGTTCTATTCGATTTTGTTAACGTAAGAAGATGACGCCATCCGATGGAATGGGATGGGACAAAGCTGGACTGGATTCGCAAGCAGCTTGGATTTTCCAAAATAGAATTAGTTATAGATGAAAGTTAACTCCAAGAAGTCATAGAGATTTCTCCTGGGAGAATTTTTGGGCAATGAGGAATTGCTGAACGCTGGGAAATGCCATAGAAGATAGGCGTTGTTCTTGATTGAACCTTCATCACGGATTTTTGATCCTCCGGGCATCGAAGAATACCATGGCATACGTCGGCCCCCTCCGCCGGTTCTGCAATCGATGACATCCCGATGACCCCGCCAGTCACGGTGCTGATTAAATCAGGAATCAGTGGATACTTCGACTTTGTATCGCTCTTCCAAAAAAGCGTTTGAAGGGCGGACGGTTCAGTCGACATTGGAGCGACATTTTACTTTTCAATCCCAAAGTGACCAAGTTGATTGGGTTTGTCGATGTTGGTCCTTCGCCGCCTTTAAAAGTTAGTCGATATATATAACGGCATAACTTCAACCATCCAATTCGTTATAAAATCCCCCAAGCACTTCCCCGGTGGAGAGATGAATACGCTCAATCTTTACAACCTCGAACCGCTCGAGACAGGAGACAGGAGTAAACGGCGGAGCGAGTCAGTGAAATCATTGATCAATGGTTCGCCCTCTCAGAAGGAGAAGAACTCCGATTGACGGAATCCGGCTATTCTGAATTCTGACGCCTGTATTCTGGATTCCGGTTTGTACCAAAGGAAGAATTCAGTCCAGATGCCTGTACGGACAAGGCTTACCGCTCTCGCCTCACGATCAGAGATTTTCCCTTCTCGATCTCGGACGGTTATTCGGTAGAAATTAGATCTCTCAAAGTCAAGAGCATTGGATCGCGGATGAAAGGCGTTGGACGCCTGTTGCCCAGAAGACTGCCACTGGAGCGATTGCGCCATATCGCAGACGAGTTCCGCAGCCGAATTCTATTCTGTATTGTTCTCGAACAAATCGATCAGGTCTTCAGTCAGTTCCGTCTCGAATTGATCAGAAGATTCTCCCTTGTTTTCGAGTTGTTCTAGGTGATTGACCAAGAGGCTGCGCAGGAGTTCTTGTCTTCTTCGGAGATCGTGAATTGCTTTGACGGCATATAAGCATTGATTCGCCGCTGAAAGGCGTATTGGACGCCTAAAATGCCCATCAAGTGACCGTTGAAATCATCAAAGGAAATATCAACGAGTCTCTGGCTCATCCTCGCACATGTTTCGGCTCCTAATCGGGCAATAGGCTTATCCTTCGTGCTCGGCCCATAAATTGATTTCGCGATAGATGAATCCGATGTTCCGTCGTCGGACGAACCCTGGTCCTATGGAACTCGATACTCTAAAAGATCTTTATATTCATGAACTGAAGGATCTCTTCAGCGCAGAGCAGCAACTCGTAAAGGCATTGCCCAAGATGGCAAAGGCCGCCAGTAACAAAGAACTGGCAGCCGGATTTCAAAAACACCTTGAACAAACCAAAGAGCACGCCCAACGGCTGCAACAGATTCTGTCGAGCCATAAGTCCACCACTCGCGGACCCAAATGTAAGGGCATGGAAGCTATTGTTGCCGAGGGTGCAGAAATGATAGAAGAAGAAGCCGATGTGGAAGTTAAAGATGCGGGATTGATAGCGGCGGCGCAACGGGTGGAGCATTACGAAATGGCCGGCTATGGAACGGCGCGAGCCTATGCTGAGCTTCTAGGCGATCAAGAGGGCGCTAAGCTTCTGCAAACGACGCTTGAAGAGGAAAGACAAATCGACCAAAAATTGTCAAAATTGGCGACCTCAGCAATAAATGTAGCTGCCGCTAAGTCGGGGTCCTCGGCGCAGCGATGACCAGTTCACTCAGGGTGCACACCGCCAGGAGTTTAACGAAGATGTTTCAATGAGCCCTTTGGTGGTAAGGCAAAAACGACGTCTTCCGTAACAAGGAAGATGGGTGCATCAAAGTAGTACTGAAACCTTAAGGCGGGTCGTGGGCCTCGCTTGAGGTCTAAGAAAGTATCCTCCCACGCCCTGAACGCTTAGCACAAAGCTTTGTCTTACCCTCGCCTGGATTGACGCGGAGGCAGAAAATGAAGTTATTTTCCAGAAGTTAATAGCATGCCTACAGCGGCCAACGCCATTATAGCGGTCGCTAACCATCCCAATATTTTAAGATAAAGTGGCAAGGTCAATTTGCCCATTACTTTACGCCGACTCGCCAATATCATCGCAAAACACATTACGGGAGCCGCTGTAATTCCGTTAATAATGGCCGCCCATACCAACGCTTTGATGGGATCGATTTTTGTAAAGTTGAGCGTCAGACCAATCAAAGTTGCCACCGCCAGTACCGAGTAGAATGCTTTTGCTTCTTTTGCTTTGCGTTCAAGCCCAACAGGCCATTTTAAAGCTTCGCCGACCGCGTAGGCCGCGGATCCCCCCAGAACGGGCAATGCGAGTAGCCCGGTGCCAATGACTCCCAGACTAAAGAGCAACGCTGCGAATGGTCCCGCAATTGGCCGGAGCGCCTCAGCCGCCTCTGCCGCACTGTTGATCTCCGTTTTCCCATGCGTATGAAGTGTGGCAGCCGCAGTTAGGATGATGAAATAAGCAATGAGATTGGAAAATGCCATTCCGACGTACGTATCGATTTTAATCCGCTTAAGTTGCTCCGGCGCTTGTTGCGGCTCCTTTTTGAGTGGCTTTTCCTTTGGCTCGCTTTCCATTTGTTCGACTTCTTCTCCGGATTGCCAGAACAGCAAATATGGACTGATCGTTGTTCCCAGAACCGCGATCAAAGCAGCTAAATACTCTCCCTTAAAGGAAATGGTGGGTATAAAGGTCCCTCGCATCACTTCGGGCCAGTTGATCTGAACGACGAAAATCGTACCGACGTAAGAGAACAAGGAAAGAGTCAACCATTTCAAGATGCCTGAATACGTCTTGTATGGGATACGAACCTGCAGAACGACCGAAACCAAAGCGAATAGTACACAATAAAGAAGCGCGGGACCTCCAAGGAGAAGATTGACTGCGGCACCCATCGCTCCAACGTCCGCTCCTATATTGATGATATTTGCAATCAAGAGAAATGCAATGATGACGAACGACATCCAGGCCGGATAGAAGCGCCGCATATTTCCGGCAATTCCGCGCCCGGTGACCCGTCCCATTCGGGCACTTATTTCTTGGATTGCCGCCATGAACGGGTAAATTAAGGGCATCGTCCAGAGCATGCTTGGACCAAACTGAGCTCCTACGCTGGAGTATGTGGCAATCCCGCTTGGGTCATCATCAGCGGCGCCAGTCACTAATCCGGGTCCAAAAATCTTGAGCGTCTTCCGCAACCAGCCAACCGGGCCTGGAGAAGTTGCTCTGACCGCGGCTTTCATCAATTCTGGAACTACCGGCTCGGGTCCAATTGGCCTGCTGGCTACAGAATCAGAATGCTTGCTTTCTTCCGGCGGTAAATTCATTAACTTTGTTCGCATTCAGCCGAATCTTCGCGCGTGAGAACTTCTCGGCCACCCATGCGCTAGCTTTCCGCACCGCGCTTTCCTCCTTGCCCAGTCTTCCGATTAATTCCTGGAGGGTATCTTGATCCTCGTCAATTTCGTTGCCGAGATCGTCGAAGAATTCTTCTAGCGGCTTCCCTTTATAGGTCTCGACTAGGCGATCCAACAATTCCAAGGCGCCCACGGAGCCGGCAAGATGATCATTCAAATAAATAGGGAGATCTTCTTTGCTGATGTTTCTATTGCGTTTTACGCGCTTTCTGTCAATCGACCATCTTATTAGGCTGCGGTGAGGCCAGTTCGTCAACCGATTCTTATATCAAAGGCCATTTTACCGCGTAGCAACGATACGAGGCATAAAGATTTTCATCGAGCCATGGAGTAGAACAATCGGCGTTCAGCCCTTCACAGCTAGGGTTGCCTAAGTTTTAAACAGTTCTTTCTGCATTTGGTTGGATATACGACCAGACTTGGTGGCTATTGCGAATCAAGTCTGAGTCGATACTCCAACAAAAGCAGAGATAGACACTCGCAATCTCTGCTTTTTTTTGTTTTGAACTCGAAACCGATCACGGCAGAAGGTGACAACTTCGTATGAAAAATACTTAATCTATGTACCATCATATCAAAACTCATGTACACGGTTCACGTGAACCAACCTGACCCACTTTTCGGTAACCTGCTACTGGAGCGGTTTGGCGGTGCGAACGGAGAATTTGCCGCATTCGAGAAGTGGGGCGAGAGGAGTCCATTTCATCAAGGATTAAACTACCTTAGGTTAACGACTCGCGGATCCAAATGCCAGGCCTAGATGGCATTCTTGTAGAGGGAGCGGAAATGATTGATTTTGGGCTGGTGAACGATCTTCGTTTGGCGCCTGTCGGCTGCGCAATCTGACTACGCTTTTCCAAGCATAGCAATTTGATACGACCAAGGGCGGTGTGCGTCACGATGCCGACCATTTGGCGCGGTGTTCGCCTGCTGGAAGATTTGGAGGTAACTGTTCACGATTGCTCTGCTTCCGGGCGACTTTTACCGGTGCGGTTCATAATTACATTGATCAAAGCATCTCGATCGGCGGCTTTGACAACGTCTCCGTTCTGACCCAGGGCGCGGCTGACCATCGCTTTCAAGTCGGCGGGATTTTGGGCAGTGTTTTGCGCCTGATCAAGCGCGCCCTGAGCGCGGTCCTGCAGGTTTTCGGGCTGGAGCTGCGGTTTGCCGATCTCGCGCAGCAGTTGGCCCATTTGGGCTACCGCCGTGGCGGCTGCCAGGGTCCCCCTGGCCAATGCGGCATTTGGCGGCGATTCAATCACCCAGTTTGCGAACGTTCAACTAGCCTGTGCCGTCGCGGTGGAAGAAGGACTGGTTACTCCAGTCATCCGTGAAGCACAGAATAAGTCGATCTCCCAAATCAGCGCGGCTATTAAGGATCTGGCGGCGCGCGCCCGGTCCAAGAAACTCAAACCCGCACTTTGGATACTGGACAGGTCTACCGCACTCTCCAGAAGTTTCTGTTTGGCAGAATCTACCAGGCCGGGAGCTGTGCTCGCGACGCCTTGCCTGCGACATTAACCACCGATGAGACAAAGCTGCCTGCGCCGCCAATCCCTTGGCCACGGGCGCTAGTCAAAAGATAAAAGCCAATCAGAGTGGTCAACCCAAAGGTGACCAACCCATGGACTTTTCCTTGTCGCGAAAAAATACCGCCGGCGCTTGCCGTTGACTCTCGCTCCTTAAATGACATACTTCGCGGTTGCTGAATGGATATTTAACGGGGCGCAAAATAGGCTTTCTCACTTGCACAAACTGCCATCGTCTCCGTATCTGTCCATATGACGTCAACGACGTTTGGCCCTCAAAAGGTTTATGCGTCGTAAGTGGGCCACTGAACTTGATAGGAGGGATGGCTGAGCGGTTGAAAGCACCGGTCTTGAAAACCGGCGATCCGAAAGGATCCGTGGGTTCGAATCCCACTCCCTCCGCCATGTATATATAAGACCCTAATCATCAGAGTCTTATATTGAAAAATGAAAGGTAAATGGCGATAGTGATGGTAACAGGTCCAGCAATTTCCACGTATGTCCATCCCGGAAAAGTGTGCTAACTAAAAGTGCCCGGGGGTCGTACTGAGGCGACCGTGGTTGCGCCTCGGCGAGGCGTGTTGGCCACTGAGATTTGCGATATCTGCCAAGTGTGCGGTCTTGAACTTCCCGGAGAAAGACTTCTTAATGCTTTTCTGGACGCGACCAAAACGCTCTTTGACGGGACCTGCGCGGCAATTATCCCCAGCCGATATATCGCGCAATGTAAGGCCCGAACCGCGCCACGCTCCCCCGGGGCGGAGTATCAACGGATATGTAGCCCTGATTGCTGACGAAGCGTCCGGTTTGGGTGTCATAGATCATTACCCCAAGGAGCTGCAGGTTGCTGTAGCTGTTTCTCCTGCCATGCGAAAAGAAGCTTCCGGTGGTCTCAGAATTAATCAGTTTTGGCCAGAGGTCTTGAACCTCGCTGGGAAAAACCTTCGAAGTCTGGACGGCTAAAAACCTTGGCTCCGGTCCAAAACGCGAGGCGTGTTTAGCCCAGTAGGCCTTGGTTCGTACCTCAGCCAGCCGAATCGAATTTGGGTTGGGATAACAAACATCAATCGCGAAGTTACGATGATCAATTCTCTCGGCGTGAAGTGCCGGGAGCATCGTAAGAGAGAAAGCAAATAAAAGGCAACAAATTCGGTTCATCAGAAACACCCCAACGAATGGTTCGTCGTCGAGGTGTCACTTAGTTTCATATTCATCGAAAGTTTCTTGGATCACGGGACGGCGGGTAAGCGCCATGTGGAGTGATATGTTGACTCGAAGGAACTGTAAACGTCTTGCGTTGCAGTTGCGACATTTACAATGTTTAGGCTACTCTACCCCATTTTAGAGTTCTGTTTCCGCTATTTTCCAGGGTTTACCCGGGAGAACTTCCATCAGGGTAGAAGCCTGTGGAACTGGGCGGAAGCAAAAGTGTGGTCTTTTGTGGCGGCTCTACATACAAAGTTTTTATAGTATTGGCAGTTCTACCTTTCCACGGGGATATCAAAAATCCCAGTTTAATGCGCTTTTGAGCACGCACCATTCTTTTGCGCCGCCGATTCCTCCCGGCCCGACACCGACAACTCGAGCCATATGCAAATTGAAAATATCATAATTTGTGATATTTTGCATAAATACTTGGAATCGGCCATATTCGCAATGTCGCGCTGAAGAAATTCGAGAATGTGTCCCTTCGGGGTTTGGCTGAATTGGCGCTATGAAACAACTAAGAAATTGGACAGCAGCCAGTTTCCAGAGAGGTGGTCTGTACGCGCCTTGAAATGACAAATAAGCGTCGAGGTGCAATGTCCCTGACCACCAAACTCGTCCTGGCCTTTTTGCTGGTGACCTTGGTCCCGCTTAGCGTGATTATCTGGGTGGCGCATCGGACTTTCGTCGAACAGGCCGAACGACAGGTTGGAGGGCAACTTGAGAATAGCGTCGTCCAGGTTGGCAAGAGCATGGACGAGTTCATGCTCAAATGTACTCGCGAGCTGAAATCTCTCGTGACTGAACCAGACCTCAGCTCTGGGGATTACGAGCTGATTAACGAACAACTGTCCTCTTTCATCTACTCATTTCCCTATTTCAATGAAGTCATGTTCGCGGACGCACAGGGAACGGTGCTCGCTTCTTCGGACAGTGGGGATGTAGGCAAGTCGTTGTTCGTCCTTCTCGATAATACTCAGAACGAGTTTGAGCAAGCGCTCCATGGCGCGGGTTCGGTCCAAATATCCGATCTGTCTGACATCCCCGACCGGGTCCGAAAAGCCGCTGCCCAGGGCCGGCTGACCAGTCCCGACGTTCAGATGCTGGTGGCGGTAGTGGATCGCGGAGGCAGCTTTATGGGCATTCTCGTTGGCAGCGTGATGACCAGTCAATTGCACGATTTGCTCCAGAACCTGAAACATAGTGCCCCGGGCGATGAATTTCCTTTTTTGGTTGATAAAGATGGCCGGGTGCTGATGACGCTCGACCCCAGCGCGCCGCTGCTCTCGGTCCATCCAGACGTAACAAATGGAGCGTTGCGAACGCAATTGAGCAATGGCGATAGCGGTTACTCAGTGTATACGGGCTCGCGCGGACATCAAGTGATGGCTGGCTACACGCGCCTGGGGACCTACGGCGCCAACGCAGGCGGCTGGCGACTGAGCAGTCTGGCTTCTTACGGCACAATCATGAAGCCGGCCACGGAAACATTTAACGAGATGCTCGGCCTTTTGGTCGTGACGCTTGTCGGGGCGACAATCTTTGGTCTTTGGGTGGCGCGTCGCCTGGCTAAACCGATATTAAAATTAACCGAGGGAGCAAAGACGATCGCTGCAGGGAACTACGATACCCGGGTGGTTGCCACCACTCGCGATGAAATCGGCGTCTTGGCCAATACCTTTAACCAAATGGCTGAAGCGATGGAAAAGAGAGCCTCCGAACGCGCTCAAGCGCAAGAAGCGCTCTCCCGCGCCAACAACGAGCTGGAGCAGCGCGTTGGGGAGCGCACCGCGCAGCTGGTCGCCGAAATCAGCGAACGCAAAGGGGCAGAGCAGGCGGCTCGCGAGAGCGAGGCAGAGCTAAAGGCCTACTTCGACGCATCGCCTGTTGGGATGGTCTTAGTGGACCGGGAACTTCGGTATTTGAAAGCCAACCAGCGGCTGGCGGACATGACGAAGGTGTCGATTGACGGACGCATTGGTAAAACCGTTCGTGAAATTTTGCCGGCAATTGCCGATATCCTCGAGCCGCTCTACAAGGAGGTGTTCGCGAGCGGCAAGCCTATTGTTAACTTCGAACTAACCGATATTCCGAACGAGCACCGGGACTACCAACTTTGTTTCTTCCCTCTCATGGGAGAGGACGCGAAGCCCAAGGCGGTGGGGGTGGTTTCGCTCGATATTACCGAGCAAAAACGCGCCGAGGTGGAGGCCAATCACGCCAAGATGGCCGCCGAAGAAGCCAACCGCGCCAAGAGTGAATTCCTGGCGAACATGAGCCACGAGATCCGCACTCCGATGAACGGCGTGATTGGCATGGCCCAGCTCTTGTTGGAGACCGAGCTTACGGCTGAACAGCGCGATTTCGCCCATACGATTCGTTCCAGCGGCGACGCGCTGCTTGTGGTGATTAACGACGTCCTGGATTTCTCGAAGATTGAAGCAGGTAAATTAACTGTCGAGGAGCTTGACTTCGATTTGCACAGCCTGTTTGAGGGGACCCTTGAGCTACTGGCCTCACGTTGCCACGAGAAAGAGATCGAGCTAGCTGGCCTTATCGAGTCCTCTGTCCCGACGCGGCTCCGCGGCGACGCGGGGCGGATCCGCCAAGTGCTGACTAACCTCGTGGGGAACGCGATTAAATTTACCGATGTTGGCGAAGTCACCGTGCGCGTCTCCTGTGACATGGAAAAGGAGCAGGAATGCGAGCTGCGGTTTAAAGTCAGTGATACCGGCATGGGAATCTCTCCAGAGACCCAGCAAAAACTTTTTAGCGCATTTACCCAAGCCGACACTTCGACGACGCGTAAATTCGGCGGCACCGGTCTCGGGCTCGCGATCTCCAGGCAGTTAGTCGAAAAAATGGGTGGCAAGATCGGCCTGGAAAGCGCCCTCGGCAAAGGCTCGACCTTCTTGTTCACCGTGCCTCTGCAAAAATCGCCGGCGCTTCAGCCCGTCTTGGATGGTAATCACCGGCTCGCCAACATGCGAGTGCTCGTCGTCGATGATAACACGACAAGCGGCCTATTCCTTCACGAGCAGATCGTCGCATGGAAAATGCGCAACGGGACCGCCACTACCGGAGCCGATGCGCTCGATCGCCTGCGGAAAGCTGCGCAAGAAGGAGACTCCTATCTGCTGGCCATCATCGACCTGGAAATGCCGAACATGGACGGCCTGGCGCTCGCACGGGAAATCAAGGCCGACCCGCAAATCGCCGGCACCGGGCTCATCTTGCTTGCCGGTTTCGGCAATCGGATCAGTTCGGAGGAGTTGCGCGCCGCAGGCTTCGTGGACTGCTGCTTCAAGCCAGTGCGGCAATCTAGGCTCTTCGATTGCCTCGCGAACGCTGTGCTCGATGCGTCAAGTCCATCGCACTCGTCTGCCGGACCTCCCGTTCCAGCCCGACCGCAGCGGCAGAAGGCGCGTGTGCTCATTGCAGAAGACAACTCTGTGAACCAACGGGTCGCCTTGGGGCAGCTGAAACAACTCGGCTACACTGCAGACGCAGTAGCCAACGGGCTCGCGGTCCTGGAGGCACTTGAGCACACCCATTACGAGATCATTTTGATGGATTGCCAAATGCCAGAAATGGATGGCTACGAAGCGACTCGTCGTATCCGCGCGCGCTGGGGCAACTTTCCACCACCCTATATCATCGCGATGACCGCTCATGCTATGCAAGGCGACAGCGAGAAGTGCCTCGCGGCCGGCATGGACGACTACGTTAGCAAGCCGGTTTTGTTGGAGCCGTTCGCGGCCGCTCTTGGCCGCGCGGAAGTGAAAGCGGCTGTGCCCAACAATGGGAGCGGCGCCGAGACCGGTGGTGTGCAACCAGAGAGTGAAAGTGCGCTCTGCAAAAAGACTCTGCAGGATCTAAAGAAACTCGGTGCAGACATGGGGGCTTCATTTTTCCCTCAATTGCTCGAGACGTTTCAGCACGATGCGCTTGAGCACCTTGCCGCTCTGCGATCAGCCATCACAGGCTGTGAGACAGGACGGCTCCGTGGAGAAGCCCACGCGCTGAAGGGAGCGAGTCTCACCATTGGTGCGCAAGGCATGGCAGATATTTGCCAGCAGTTGGAGAACCTCGGGACCGCAAAAAGCGCGGAGGGCGCACCGGAAGAGCTCGCGCTGCTGGACCGTGAATTTGACCGAGTGAGAAACGAAATCGAACAAGAAAGACTGATCGCTCGAAAATCCTGATCGCCGAAGATGAGAATGTTTCCAGGATGGTGCTGGCAGCCGCATTGAAGAAACGCGGTCACTAAGTAGTCGCCGTCGAAAACGGTCGCAGGGCGTGGGAAGCATTTCAACAAGACTACTTTCCCGTGTTGATCTCAGACTGGCTGATACCTGAAATGGACGGGTTGGCTCTCTGTCGCAAGATCCGCAAGTTGCCGCGCGACAATTACACCTACCTCGTGCTCCTCACCTCGCTCGAAGGCAAGACACATATGGCCCAGGTGGCGGATGTCCCGATCCTCTCGAAATCGGTCGTTTTCTAGAAACGGATTATTTTAGAACCAGTGTGTCGTGGATCAACTCGGCTAAGACATCACACGGTTTTGTTTTGGATCGCGAGGCACGAGCAAGCACAATCTCGAGTCGCTCAAGTTCAGGAAGCCCTTCCTTGCGTCCGACCACTTTAAGATGGCGTGGCACACTGCATTTCGCCAGTGCCGCCACCGCCAGACCCGCCTCAACGGCGGTCAGCAATCCGATCAAACTGTCGCTACTACAGACAATACGGTAGTCGACTTGAGATGCCTTTAAACTTTTTTCGGCGTGAAGTCGGGAAACGCACCCCTTCTCGAAAATCGCGATCGGCAACGGTCTGTTCAACCAGGCTTGAGCTTCCGTTGTTCCCGCCCAGACCATCGGTTCGAAGCGGATAAACGACCCCTTTGTCCGGCTTCCACGACTAAAGAACGCCAGGTCGATCTTGTTATCCGTCAACATCGGCGCCAGCACCGTGCTCGGCGCGCAGATCAACTCGAGAGTAACCCGCGGGTAGATGCTACTGAATTTCTTTAAAACATCGGGCAATAGCGAGCCGATATAGTCATCCGGCGCACCGATGATGATTTGGCCTTGCACCTCCGGTTGGACCAGCGCTGTCCAGGTCTCGTCATGCAGATTCAGCAAGCGTCGCGCATACGGAAGCAGGGCTCTACCTGTCTGGCCCAACTCAAGATTTCGAGTATCCCTTACAAAAAGCGGTTGACCGATCGATTCCTCCAAACGTTTTACCTGCATGCTGACCGCGGCTTGTGACCGAAACACCGTCCGAGATGCCTTGGTGAAGCTGCCGGACTCAACGACGGCAACAAAGGTGCGCAACAAGTCGATATCAAGTTCAGGAAACATGGATTTATTCGATATACTTATGACTCAATTCAGTTTAATTCGTTTGAGTAATTTATCCTAAATCTCGAGAGTATGGACGTCAACTATGGAATCCAGACGTTCAACTCTTCAATTCGTTGTTGCGACGGTGATCTTAGGATCGCTTGGTATTTTTGCGACGCAAGCGCGGCTCGACGCGAGGACGATTGTTTTTTACCGTTGCCTGTTTGGCGCAATTGCCATGGGTATCTACTGTCTCTTTTTGGGGCACTTCCGCGCGATTCCGAAGCAGGATTTCCTTCTGGCGTGCGGCACCGGATTCCTGATGCTTGGCAATTGGGTGTTCTTTTTCGAAGGCATTTTAAGAGTCGGGGTAACCGTTGCGACGATCGTGTACCAGGTGCAACCCTTCATCGTGTTAATAGCCGGTGCAATTCTGTTTCAAGAGCGGCTCGGCCTCCCGAAGGTACTTTTGTTCCTGGTCGCGCTTCTCGGCCTAATCCTCGCCACGGGCATCAAGTGGAATATGATCGATCCTGGCTCCCTTTTGGGAGTCGGATTTACGCTGCTGGGAGCGACTCTCTATGCGGGGGTGGTGTTGGTCGGCAAGGGCTTGAAATCGGTTAAGCCAGAGATCGTCACATTTATTCAATGTGCGGTAGGTGTACTAACTCTGCCAGTTGTTGATCCGGCGATTCTGCACACTTCGATCGAGCTTCGACAATGGGGTTGGCTGTCCGGACTCGGCGTCATTCATACCGCGCTCGTCTACGCATTGATTTATCATGCTTTGCCAAATCTCAAATCTTCTACGATTGCGATCCTAACATTTATTTATCCTGCATCAGCGATATTTTTCGACTTCCTCGTGAACGGCAGGTTGGTATCGCCGATGCAGTTCCTAGGGCTGGTCATCATCCTTCTTTCGAGTCTCGGGATCACACAAGGATGTGAGCTGCCCAGGTTTTCCGCTGCCCTGGTAAAGCTCTGGAGTTCGGTGACGGTCGCGAAGTGACCAAGATAGCGGAGTTCGCACCTGACGGAAAGCGATGCATGGCGAGGAGCCGCTCGTTTCCGTTTTCAGACCAGGAAAAGAGAAGAAATAGTGTGAAAATACAGCAACAGACCAATTTGCTTACTCAGCGTGCGCTGACGGTCGGTGAAGCTTTGGACGAGAGCGCCGAAAGCTCGGCTGCAGGTAATGCTGACCTGCATTTTACAGATCGAGCACTACCATTAGCTTCTCTTCTGAGGATCCTCCATGGCCTCGGAACAGCTTACAGGTTGGGCCGTGAACGCTGCCGGCAGCGCCGACAATTGATGGAGATGGATGATCGCGAACTCAAAGACATCGGCATTACTCGAGAACAGGCGGAGGAGGAAGCACGCAAGCCGATTTGGAAAGGCTAGTGTGAACTAACACTAACGAAGAACTCCGTAGATCTCGTCAGGCCTTGCGAGGCCGTTCCGGCTATCAAAGCCGTCCGGGCAGAATTACTCACGACTTGACGCTTGGCAATGGGTTTGCACGACAGTGCCATGGCGGATTTGCTGGGCAGCGATTTTTCCTTGGCCGGAGATTTGCGGCGGTTCCCTTAAACTTCCTGTTCCGCGTAGTTGGACACGAAGTCCGAATGCTCGTCGTCCGCCATCACCATCGATATCCATCTTTTGGGTCCAGACGTCGATAGGAGTATGGCCCTGTTCCCGGCCGCCGTGAGAAAGAACTGGGAAATTATCGCACCTTCCGTTGGCGCGCACGGATGCCGCAGACATGCTCAAACGCCTGCTGTCATTGTTCGGTCGGCTCCGAGCCCCCAAAATCTTTCATTTTAATGTTCACTTCAGGTCATGACGACCCCACATTAAGAGCAGAGAAGAGATGGCAAAAGAATTAGAAGGTAAGGTCGCCGCTGTCACCGGCGGGGCGTCAGGCATCGGACTGGCCAGCGCCGAGGCGATGCTTGCGGCTGGCGCGCGCGTGGTGCTGGTCGACCGCGATGAAGCGGCGCTAACGGCACTCTGCGAAAAGCACGGCGACGCGGTGATTCCGCTGGTCATCGATCTGCTGGACGCGAAGAGCTGCGCGACGCTGATGTCGCAGATCCTCGAGAAGGCAGGCCAGCTCGACATCCTGCACGCCAATGCCGGTATCTATGTAGGTGGCGACTTGGTCGATGCCAACACGGACGCGATCGACAGGATGCTGAACCTCAACGTCAACGTGGTGATGAAAAACGTCCACGACGTCCTGCCGCATATGATTGAGCGTGGTACGGGCGACATCGTGGTGACGAGTTCGTTAGCGGCCCACTTTCCCACGCCCTGGGAGCCGGTCTATGCGTCGTCCAAATGGGCTATAAACTGCTTCGTCCAGACTGTACGCCGCCAGGTCTTCAAGCACGGCATCCGCGTTGGCTCGATCTCGCCCGGTCCCGTCATCAGCGCGCTTCTCGCCGACTGGCCGGAGGAGAAATTGAAAGAGGCAAAGGAATCAGGCAGCCTGCTCGAAGCAAGCGAGGTGGCCAATGTGGTGATGTTCATGCTAACACGGCCACGCGGGATGACCATTCGCGACGTGGTCATGTTGCCCACCAATTTTGATCTCTGACTGTCTTTGAGGCCCGAAAATTGCAAAGATCGAAGCAAGTTTTTAGGCAGCTTTTGCAAGGAGGCGAGCGTTTTCGAGCATGTGCTGGATTTCTTGATCGATGCGGTGGAGGGCGGCACGCAACGGGTGAGGAATGGAGGAGGATTTTCGGTTTCCAAGGCGGCAAAAGCCCGGGCGTAAATCGGTTCACGCGCGACGATATTCGAATTGTAAGGCTTGGGAAGAGAGACGAGAAAGTTCTTCGTGGCAAGCCTCGCTGAAGTCGCGCAAAGGGTCCAGCGCGCCGCTTTCCATCATCGCGCGCACCTCTTGGAAAGACTTGTTTGGTAAGGCATAGGTGTCGACGATGATTCGAACGACCTTGTCTGCCCGTTCGGCGATGCCGGGGTTGGAGACGACCCTCATTTTGTTGATCGAAGCGTAAAGACTTACAAGCGGTGGGATTTCGGCCTGATCGTGAATAAGCGCATCCACATATAATTTCGAAGCCTCTTCAATGAATTGCTGGTAGAGCTCTTGCCGTCTCGTCTTTTCTTGCAAGAGCCACTGTACATTCGCCTGCTGACGCTGGGTAACCCATGCTGCCGCAAAAGTTGTCAGTCCTCCGATTAGCGAACCAGCCAAAGCGGCAAAGGCGGAAACATAACCGGCATTCATGTCGTCCTTAGGTTTAGCAATTTAGTTGTCGTGCATTCCCCGAATAAGAACCCGCCGGCTGGCCTTAACGTCAATGGGCAAATCTGCCGGGATACGGCTGCTCCTGGCCCAACTGCCTTTCTGAGCGGCCATCTGGGGGGGATATTGGGATTACGAATCCGTTTAGAAAACATCTGAAGAATAATCGCACCGAGCACCTAATATAAACCGGGCAAATCCTCTCTGGACTTTTTGAATTCTGACTCAGTACCTTAATCAGCTCCATGTCTTCGAGCAAAACCCTTGTCCGCGCCGGTCATAGAGTTTGGTTGTCCGGCTGTCGACGTGTCCGGCTATTCGCTGAGCGGCTTCAAGAGTGTCGTCATTTTCCAGAAAATTCGTGATGCCTGTCGCCCGGAACGAGTGGGGCGAATAGTGGGCCGGTAACCCTGCTTGTTTGAGCCGTCGATCTCAGCCAACCAACTCCCGCACCGCTCTCACAATTCCCGCCACGCTCGGTCGATATGCGTTCTCGAGAATCGGGGAGAACGGTACCGGTACATCGGGTGACGCGACCCTTCGAATCGGCACTCTGAGGTATTGACTGAATCGCTCTTGGATACCGGCGGCGATCTCTGCGCTCACCCCGCCCGTTTTCGGGCCTTCTTCGACGATCACCACGCGGCCGCTTTTTTTCACTGAGTCGCCGAGGGTCGGATAGTCGATCGGCGCCAGGCTCCGGACATCAATGACTTCCACATCAATCCCTTGTTCGGCTAGTTGTCGAGCTGCATCCAGGCTGAAATGCAACATCAGCAGCCACGACAAAATCGTCACGTCGGACCCGGGACGGCGCACGACCGCCTGATCGAGTGGAACGACATACTCGTGGTCTGGAATTTCACTGGTCGCATCGACTGCCCCTGATTCCACCCGCGCACCCTTCGAACCGTACAACAATTTGTGCTCGAAAATCAGCACCGGATTGTTGTCTCGAACGGCCGATTTCAGTATTCCCTTGGCGTCATAGGCGTTTGCCACGGCCACGACTTTCAACCCTGGCACGCCGATGAAATATCGCTCCATGTTTTGCGCGTGTTGCGATCCGCGGCCGGTTGCGCCGACCGGCGCCCGCATGACCAGTGGCACCTGGCAACGGCCTCCGGACATGTACCGCATTTTCGTGGCGTTGTTGATGATTTGGTCGCTCGCGAGGAAAAGGAAATCGCCATATTGCACGTCGGCGATCGGTCGCATTCCCATCATGGCGGCACCCACCGCAACTCCAAAAAAACCGAGCTCGGCAATCGGCGTATTAATCATCCGGTCAGGAAATCGTTTTTCCAGCCCGAGAGTCACCGTAAAGGCGCCACCCCAGCCCCCCGGCACCGCGATGTCTTCGCCGATACAGAAGACGGACTCATCCCTTTCCATTTCTTCGGCGATGGCATCACGCAGAGCCTCAGCGATTGCTTGTCGTTTCATGTCTTGGAAAGGTTTCGCTCAGGCATAAATGTCGTCAAACAGGTCATCAGGCCCCGGTTGCGGAGCCGTTTTTGCTCGCTCGACCGCGAATTCGATTTCCTGATCGATTTTTTCTCGAATCTGCTCGAGTTCGGTTCGATCAGTCTCACCGCCCGACAACAGGAGTTCCGCGAACCGGGCAATCGGGTCATTCGCGAACCACGCTGAACGTTCGTCCTTCGGTTGATAGTGACAAGGATCGCGACGGGAGTGTCCGGTACGTCGATAGGTCAATAGCTCAAGCAATACCGGTCCACGTCCGGCCCGACATTCTTCCACTCCGCGCGCAGCCGCTTCATAGACGGCCAGCAGATCGTTACCATCCACGGTTTCCCCTCGAAAACCGTAACTGACCGCTCGATCCGCAACGGTCGTGTTTTTCATGACTTGATCAATTCGGGTGGAGGCGCCGTACAAATTGTTCTCACAGACAAACAGGACCGGCGCATTCCAAAGTGCGGCCATATTCAACGCTTCGTGAAACGCTCCTTCAGCCACGGCTCCATCACCGAAGAAACAAGCAACGACCTTTTGCGTTTTCCGCATTTTAAAGGCGAGGGCCATTCCGGTGGCCACCGGGATCCCTCCCGCGACGATGGCAATACCGGGAATCATTCCTTTCTCGAAATTGCCCATGTGCATGGAGCCTCCTTTCCCTTTGCAGCAACCGGTGGTTGCTCCGAAAAGCTCATCGAGCATTTCTTGAATCGTAAGTCCCTTGGCCAACGCGTGTCCGTGACCCCGAAATGTGGAAGTAATGAAATCGCTTTCTTTGAGCGCCGCACAAACTCCAACCGCCGTGGCCTCCTGACCCTGGCACTGATGGATGGTACCGGGCATGATGCCCTCCAGAAACAATGATTTGACACGGTCCTCAAACTGCCGAATCAAGAGCATTCGCTGGTAGAGACTCAGCATAAAGGCGCGATCATATTTTTTCGGCGCTTCGGTTAGTGGAGAATCGGTCGTTCCGCGGTTGCTCTTTTCGGAGGTCTGTTCGGTTCCGAACACGGCCAGCACTTCCCCGGCGGAAGCTTCCTGGCCGGCCGATATCCTCTGTTCCAAAAGCGTCCCGGAGTTGAGCGCTTCGACCTCCATCGAAGCCTTGTCCGTCTCGATGTCGAGGACAGCCTGCCCGCGCTCGACGAATTCGCCGACCGCTACCAGCCAACCGAGCACCTTGATCGGGGACCCCGTCGTCGACAGGTCCGGCATTCTAAGTTCGAAATTCATAGCTTGCTTCTAGCTCGCGCTTTCCGGTCCATCATAGTATTTTTCAGCCTCCGTTAAGAGGCTGCCGCCTTTGGTAAATTGTTCGCGTTTTACCGCCGCCGGCTGTTCACGAACGAGTTTCTCCGCCTCTCCTTGGGTGAGTACGCCGTCGGTGGTCCCGACCGCGCGTGTGGCGGAGGCTCCGAGCGCACTTGCGTAGACTAAACTGCGTGCGAAATCCCAGCCGTTGACGATTCCGGTAATTAAACCGCTGGCAAAAGCGTCGCCGGCTCCGGACGGGTCCACCGTTTGCCAATGGTAAGCGTCACACCGCCAATATTCATTTTCAAACAGGCCAACCGACCCGCGTTCGCCCTGCGTCACGACTAAGCTGTGCGCTCCCCAACTTCGAAAAACAGAAATCGCCTCCAAAGGATCGGTCTGTCCACTCAAGACAGCCGCTTCTGCATCGTTGGGCAAAAACCAATCGATATGCGGAAGGAGCATTTCCATTTCCGCGGCTCCCCTGAAATCAGTGGGAAGAACCACGTCAACGATCGTCACCACCTGGTGCTCCCGCGAGAAAGCCAGGAGCGTACGCAGTTCATCCGCGATAATGCCCGGCATGGCAAAAAGGCCGCCGAGATAGAACACATCCAGGTCGGCGAGCCAGTCGAGATCGATATGGCGGACCGTGAATGCCTGGTTCGCCCCAAAGGCGTGCAGGTACCGGCGATCTTCGCCTTCCACTAACAGAATGATCGTTTCGCTGGTCGGATATTCGGAGGTGTAAACCAACTGATTGCAATTCACCTGGGCTGCTTGCAACTCTTTCACCAAAATTTCACCGGCGGCATCCCGGCCCAGACAGCCAACGAGATCGGTCGTCAGGTTTTGTTTCCGCAGGCCGATGGCGACGTTCGCAGCGCATCCGCCTGCCTTCGTTCGCATCGAGTCCATCGCTACTAATTCGCCCGGTCGAGGAAGCGCGCGCAGTGGCCCGCAAAACGTGTCCTTGACGAGAATGCCGGCGCACCCAATTCGAGTCATCGCTAGTTCGCCTTTCCGCAGCAGCCTAACAAGCCGATGCGCTCCAGAACTGCGTCGCGCACCGCCACTCGGCCCGCAACCATCACATCGCGATCGCCGCCGATGCCTAGTAGCTCATGAGGATTGTCTTCATTCACCGCAATGCTGGTGCGCACCGCCGTGAGGTACCGTTGCTTCAGGTAGGTCCCATAATTAACTTTGGCCACTCCCAAAGCGATGGCTTCGCGAAGAGAAGCCGCGCTAATGCCAGTCCCGCCATGCAAAACCAGCGGCTTGGCGACCTTCCGGCAGATCTGCGACAATCGTTCCAGGTCGAGTTCTCGTTCTCCTTTAGTCAAGACATGAACGTTGCCCACGCTGACCGCCAGCAGATCGACGCCGGTTACCTGGACAAATCGCGCCGCCCATTCAGGATCCGTCAGTTGGCTGCCGCGCTGTCGCCCGTTTGTTCCGGACGGCAAATGTCCGACTTCGGCCTCAACCGCCACGCCGTGAAGATGAGCAAACTCGGTCAACTCTGCGACTCGCCGGACGTACTCTTTGTCCGAGGCGGCGGCGTCTGCGGGCATTACGAGATTGAATCCGGCGACCACCGCCTTGCGCACCCAGTCGTCGTTCGGGCATTCGTTGAAAATCAATCCGCACGGCACGGTCGCACCAGCCGCCGCCGCCTTTCCCAACTCGGCGTAACACTGAAGGCGCTCGGGCAGTTTGCGGTCAGGATGACTTAAAAACTCGCCGTTAAACCCAATGATCACCGGCGAACGGGTCGTTTCGGCTGCATCGAGAACCCCTTGGAGCGATTCAAAATTCCAGCTCTCGAAATACCCAAGTGCGTAACGCTGTGCCCGTGCGTGCTGGACGAGATCGCTAATTGGAGTGAGCGGCATGCTGGGAGAGTTCCACTTTTGCCCGGCTGGCTACATGGACCTTCACGCCGGCTTGACGTAGCAATGTAAGATCCGATTTCGGGGTCCCTTCGTCCGTGACAATTTGTTGGATTTGGGAAATATCGAGCACTTTGCTCAAAGCGCGGCGTCCGAACTTGGTGTGATCCACCAATAAAACCGTCTCTACGGCACGTTCAGCCACGATTTGCTTGATCCGAAAGTTTGCCACCGCCGATTCGTAGGTGCCATCCGTGGAGAGAATGGCCCTGGTGGTCAGAAACGCTTGGTCCACAAAGAAAGATTTTGCCATCTCTTCGGCCTGAGCTCCGACAAACGATAGGGTTCCAGGATCGTATTCGCCACCGATCCCGATGATCGTATTTTGGCCTTTGCACAACTCCAGACAGGTCAAAGCCGAATTCGTAAGAATGGTCAGACCCGTGTGCCGGTCGGCGATCAATTTCGCCAAAGCGAGGTTAGTCGTCCCGCCGTCGATAAAAATCGTCTGGTTGTTTGAGATCAGGTCAACCGCCCTGGCGGCAATCGCCCGCTTCTGCTCCCGGTTTGCTGCGATTCGCGCACGGACCGGGTTCTCGTACAGGTAAGCGGGCGCATGCGCTTGCTGGATTCCGCCGATCGTTTTAATGATTTTGCCGGCTTGGATCAGCTCCTCACAATCGCGTCGAACAGTCATCGTGGAGACCCGCAGCAATTCGGACAGCGTCTCGTACGAAGCCGACCCCTGACGATCGACCACGTCGAGGATAAATGCTGCTCGATCCTTTATTCGTCGCGTGGAAGACACGAAACGCTTGATAATGTGATTTAGTCACAAAATCAAGCTGGACTGTGTGAAAATTTAACATTTGGAAGCGTGCAATGATCCCATTCACTCGCCCGTTTTCCGCGCCCCTACACAGGGCGTTCGTCGCTGCCAGTGGTCGCTGCGGTGCCCTCCTAATAGTCGCGCTCCGGCGCGGCAGGGAGAGAAACGACCTGCCCTGAACTGCGTGCGACGTTGGTCACCTGGTTCGGACGGAGCCTCGCGCTCCCATAGGTCAGCCCACCGACGGTATTTCGGTGGGCGCCACTTGAGGCCTTTATTTCCAGTCCAAAGGCGTGCCATAGGGTAGACGGCGCACGGCACGGGCGATGTCCCAATTGGTCAATCGGAACCCGCCGATGCTCTGTTCGAAGTTCATTTGCTCGGGAATGCTGGTTCCGCTCAGGCCATAGGCCAAGGGTTCGTTGCTCTTGGATTTGGCTAGATTGATCCACAAGATTCCCACCGGATTCCTGGGACCTGAGGCGAGGTACTGTTCCGACGGCAATATGGCCTTGGGTACGGGTGTCGGTTCCTGGGAGGCGATGCCATTCAAAGAACTGGCCTTAGGGGTCTGTTCGATCCGCTCTTTCTGGAACGTCGCGAGCCGGGGACGGGGAACTACGTCGAGAATAGTCCAAGAGTTACGGCCGCGCAGACCGGGACGGGCAGGAGACATTGGAAAGACCGCAACGAGTGCGCCGCCCTGGTAAATATTCAGCTGCGAGAGGGCAATCACGGCGGCGGTGACCGGGTTTTTGGGATCGGCTTGCGGTTCTAGCGGTTCATCAAACGCGTTCTCGATTTCGAAGGGAATCACGTTTGGAACTTGAAATTCGGCGCCGATTGCCGGGATAGCCGGTAATTTACCGTTCAAAAACCGCAAATAGGATTCCTGGCAATGAAAGCGCTCCGCGACGAATTCCCAGGGCGAGCGATAAGCCAGCATCGGTAGTGCGGTTAGTTGCTGATAGGTCAAAGGAGATACCGTGAGGGAGGGAGCGTGGAGGGCGGCTTTTCTAGGATGCCCATGCGCGGGGACGGTCGTGGCCCTAGCCGCCATCGTGTCTGCTCGCGGTGGCGCGATAAATCGGAAGTCTTCCGCTTTCAGCTTATAATGAGTGAAGACATTGGGCACCGCCGCTTGGGCTTTTGCGGCAAGGGAAGCATCGTCTTTTGCATCTTCGTGTGTGCTTTGATAGAGAAGCAAGACTCGCGTAAAACCCGGACCGGGGTCGCCGACGATTGGCCCGGCCGAGAACTGCTCACGGTCCAGGAAGATCTGAAGCCGGAGCCTATCTTGCTCAAACGCAGTCTCAGGGCTTACTTTCGAAGCGGGAGGCCCGGCTGTTTCGCGCTTCTTCGGGGGAGGAGGAGCTATCGCGCTCACTTCGGCGAGGGTTGGAATCTTCAACATCTGGCCGGCTCGGATTTTATCGCCTTTCAACCCATTAAACGTTTGGATTTGAGAAACGGTGATGCCGAATTTTTTTCCAATTAGAACAAGCGCATCGCCTTTTTTCACCTCGTAGACAGTGGGTCGATTCTCTGGTTGAGGCGCCACCGGAATCCGTGTTGGAGTGGGCGCTGGAGTCGGAGTGGCAAACGGGAGGCCCCAATCTTTCTCATCCGAGGCAACAACTTTCCATTCCCACCTTACAGCTTCCTCCAACCCGGGCTCGGTGCGCTTGAGCGGGGCGGGTTTTCCAGGCGCCGTCTGCTGAGCCGACGCGCCTACTTCGAAGATTCCAGAAAGGACGAAGATCGTCAGCAATCTTGCCGGACCGGAGAGCATGCCTGAGTTTTAGCCTCATTTCCTCTCCGGAGGCAAAGCGCAAATGATGAGAGATTAAGGTGCTTTTACAATCCTTCGATCATGTGCTTGACCTCCTCCTTGCTCTTGCCAAGCTTCTTTTGCAGGCGACCGAGGAGTTCGTCGTCCTTACCTTCAGCGAAAACCAGATCGTCGTCTGTCAGGTTGCCGTAGGTCTGTTTGAGTTTGCCTTTTATTTCGTTCCAGGAACCCTTGAATTGTAATTTGTTCATACCTATTGCACGCGGCTGAGGTAGCAGTCGGCCCTGCTCTTAGGCTCCGTTCAGGTGTTCGCCTGATAAAATCGGACAGGGAGACTAGAGAGATCCGCGCCCGGGCGTCGACGCGAACTCTAGCTGAACGAACCCAAGAACGAGATGGTCACCCTGATTACCGCTTTATTTGTCTTGGCTGCCGCGTGCCTGATCGCGGCTGAGCGCTTCGGCGTTGCGAAGTACCTGCTTATACTTTGTGAAGTGCTTACTTTGACCGGCTGTTTGTCGTTCACGACGACTGAACGCCCCGCTCCGGTTGCCACGGTGACTCGGACTGAAACCGTGTACGTGACCGAAAACGGCACCCGAGTGCGGCGAATTGTGACGGTCGATGCGAATGGCCGCCGATATTATCTCGAAGGTGGCCGGACAGTCTACGTCGATCACTACGACTACTAAGACGGTAATCTAGAAGGCATCGCTCGGTGCTAACAAAAACGCTGGAGACTAGTAAGTCACTATCCAGAGGGGTCGAGCGATGTCTCATAGGGCATCGCTGCGTTCCCCTTACTCTTCCTGCTGAGCAACCCAATCGATGGCGAATTTTACCATTTCTTCCGAATCCTGGAGACCGAGTTTCTCTTTGATGTGCGCTCGGTGGGTCTCAATTGTCTTCACGCTCAAATGGAGCGCTTCCGCGATCGACCGGGTAGAGCCACCCTTGCCAAGCAATTGCAGCACCTCCAGTTCCCGATCCGACAATGCATCCACTGGCGAACCGGCTCCGGTCTCCGCTGACTGCACAGCCTTGAAAATCAGCTTCTCCGCGAATTCCGGGCTGACGTAAATTTTGCCTTGAAGCACCTTGTAAATTGCCTCCGCCACGTGATTCATCGCTTCGGCCTTCATCACATAGCCGAGAGCACCGGCCTTTAGCGCGCGCAGCCCAAAAACGGCTTCATTGTGCATCGAGATCACGAGAATCGGAAGGTCCGGCTCCTCGGCTTTCATCAACTTGATCAGCTCGATGCCGTTTGTTCCGCGAAGCGATAGATCAACGAGCACAATATCCGGTTTCAGGCGCCGCATAGCGTCTAGTGCGAGCGGGGCCGAGTCGGCGTGACCGCAGACTTCGAGTTGCGACTGCTCGGTGATCAATCCGGCCAAACCAAATCGAAAAATCGGATGGTCGTCTACGATCAGCACCCTTTTCTTTCGATTCTTGCTTTCTTCAGTCACTGCCTTCTCGGGATTGATCATAAGGTTGTACTCTGAAAACCGTCTTATTTGCACTGCTCCGAGAACATAAATCTTTTGCGGTCGCCGGAGAGCTAGTCATTTATGTCTTTCCCGCTGAATCTGAGCGGATCGCACCAGAGATTGCAACTCTGAGACTGCGCCGTTCACTAGCTCCGCTAAATTCGAAGCCTCTTTTCCTAGTTCCTCGTTTAAGGTCGCGACCCTGCCTGCCAATACTTTGCAGCCAAATGCCGCGCCCAGAAGCTGTTGCGAAACCCCTCGATGAAGCTCCTTCCGCACCCTGGATCTTTCGAGTTCCCGTCCTTCAGAAAGGCGCGCGTTGCAAATACGCTTGAACGCCGGAGTAGTCAGCGAAATGAATACGCACAGGACGGATTGAGCGCGCCTCTTTTGGTCATAGACGGCGAAAGAGCGCATTTCAAAGTCCAGAGTTCGTCCATCCGACGACTTGAATCCCACCTGGACTTCCACAGGTCTTTGTTTGGCGAAGGCAGCTTTCCAGGAAGTTCGGTCCGCTGCGGCGAGGCGGGGCAGCACCCCTTCGACGAATGAGACGCGGGATTCAAGCAGCGCTTCCGCGTTGGCGAGCGACGAAAAGAGCTCATTCGCCCCGATGACTTCCGCGCTGACCGGCTCGATTCGGACAGCCGGTAGGCCGATCTTCTGGAGCAATCTACAAACCTCGTCAGCTCTTTTTGTCACGCCTATGTCTCTTTCGATTTTTCAGCTTCGCTCAGGAGCGCCAGCAGCGCGCCCGGGATAAAAGGCTTGACCAGATGGTGATCGTAACCGGCGGCTCGGCTCTTGCGTTGATCGTTACTGCTCCCGTAACCGCTCATCGCGATAGCAAATCGCGGCCGGTGGCTCCCTAATTTCTCCATCAGTTGCCAACCGTCACCGTCGGGCAGTCCGATATCGCTGATCAGCACGTCGCAATGCGAATTCGGGATCTCCCGCAGGGCCGTCCCCATATCGGCAGCGACTGAGACCTGGTAACCTAATTGTTCGAGATACAGCTGCATATACCTCACGGTATCCTCATGATTTTCGACCAAAAAGACACTGAGCGAGCGCATCGATTAATTTATTCCTCAACCACCTTTTCCTCCGTCCCAGGCTCTTCAGCCAAGCGGAGACGGACCATAAACGCGGCTCCGAGGTCCTTTCCATCGCTGCGGACAGCGATCACTCCACCATGCGCGTCTACAATCGCCTTCGAGATAGCCAAGCCCAATCCTAAACCGCCAAATTGTTTTACGACATCTTTATCTCCTTGTTCAAATGGCACGAACTTTATCGCGTTCTTCAATAAATTCCAAAAGACCTGCTGAGGAAGAGGAGTTTGCTGTCGTCTGCATTGAAAATGTTCTCGGCGGGCGGGCCTTACCGATTTTTGCGCGCCAAAATCTGGGACTTCTCCTTCAATAAGGGAAAACCCTTAGTCTAGCCTAAGGAGGAATGTGCAAGAGCCCAGCTCCACCGGTGACAATGATTTTTCTCTTGTCTGAAGCGTACCTCCTACGCCGATCCGCCGAGCCGTTTCTCTCCACCGCCCCTATGCGTTGAGATAATTTGACCTGATCGCCTCAGGGTTTCTCCGAGCCATCGATCGTGGTCAGCACCGATTTTCAATCGAACGATATCTCTTAATTTTCATTCGTGATCATTGAGCAAGAGATAAGTCAATCGGCGAGCGGATCGGATGACCAGTTAATGAAAGCTGTTGTCAATCGCGAAGGGGACGCGCTAGAAAGCATTTACAAACGATATGAACCGCTCCTACGAACGGTTATCCTGAACGTTATTCGCGACGAATCGGAAGTGGATGATGTGCTGCACGACGTTTTATTACAGCTTTGGGAACAAGGACATCGCTACAATCCAAATGAAAAGGGCTTGCGCGGGCTTTTGGTGACCTTGGCGCGTCGGCGCGCTTTTGATCGTCTCCGTCGTCGAGCCGCTTATCGGCGGGCGACCGAAGGCTTGAAAACGGACACCGACAATCCTCTGACCTTCGAGACAGCGAGTATGTCGAGTGAAGTTGAGGTCCATGACTTGTCGAAACTTTTGCGTCGCGTCATTCAGGAATTGCCGGAGGCGCAAAAAGAGGTCATTGATTTGGCTTTTTTCAAGGGAATGAGTCAGCGCGAAATCGCTGCCAAACGCCAAATCTCGTTAGGAACGGTGAAGACACGACTACACCTGGCCCAGCGGAAATTGTACAACTACCTCGTGCCCATTCAGAACAAGATCTGAGTAACACAAATTTCGGAGTGTCTAGGAATCAAACACCCGCCAAAGGCACTCGGCAGGGTGAACGGCCGCTGGCTAAGGAAAAGCAGTTACCTCCGTCACCCGGACAAACAAATCGATCTCCTCGAAAACGGCCATCGCCTTCCAGCCTTACGCCGTTGCGCAATCCCAGGGGTGTGCAGAATTACGCCGGCTGATCTCGAGACGCGCGACGCTCCAAAGAGCAAAGTGGTATAGGCTTCCAGCCTGTATCGTCGCCTGGCATCACCTTTGGTCGGGCCCGGTTTTTTTCGCGGCCATCAGGTAAACAGAATGCTTACCACTATATTCGCCCCATCAAGACCAGGACGAGGATAATAATGAAAACTAGCCCGAGGCCGCCGGTCGGATAGTAACCCCAACCGGTGCTGTAAGGCCAGGTCGGCAATGCACCGACTAACAACAAGATCAAAATAATTAAAAGAATAGTACCCATAATTTTGCTCCAATAAAGTCTACGGAGGGGTTCGCAGGGCGCCTGATCGCCGGTTGCATCCGGGTCACGAATAGCATCCCAGGATCATCAAGGCGCTCCCGGATATCGAAGCTTCCGTTCGCGCCAGCGAGAGGACTTCCGTGAACAGCGCGCCAATGAGCTCCCAAGAGAGCCCAGGAAAAGTCGCAGCACTCCCCTCGAAGGGAAGACTGCGGGCGATGCCATAGCCGATCTAGTGTGCTCGACTCGTTGGGCAGCGCCGACCAGCGCGCTCTCGAACGTCGGGTCCGCTAAAAATCTGAATCCCGCAATATTTTCAGCAGCGCGGTGACCTCCTGATCGATCACGGGATCAAGCATCCCGAGAGCCTGTTCAATGAAGCCTTCGTCAAAGAGATACCGTTTGACATACCGTTTGACCAAGGGATCGAGATCTTCCTGGTCCCAGCTGAGGGCGCCGGTGATGTGGTCGATATGAACGGTGCCCACTAATGGATGCGCGATGGAATATTTCTCCTGCATGGAATTGAGATTCAGTTGAGCAAGATCCATGCCCCGGGGCAGCTGGGGAAGCGCGTCGGCGCCTGGGCGTTTGGTGTTAAGAGTGCGTTCAACACCGCACAATGGCCAAAAGTTTTTCAAAGGAGATGCGCGATTGTCGGCTCCATTAAATCTTTCCCGCTCCATGATATACGCCTTCTGCCAAACAACTCTTGCGAGCGGAATCATTTTCACAGAGGTGTGGTGCCGAAGCGCGGTTCAGGACACTAATTCTAATTCAGACTTCACCCAACCTTGTCCGGCAGAGCAAGATCAAGCCAGGCACCCGGCGAGAATCCGGGACACGGAGGGCGCGGGTCTACTCGCCGAATCGCTACTGGTCTTCATGATATCAGTTCGCTGCTGGAGGATCTCTTGGTCGGGTTCTGGTTGGAAAATGTGCCAGTTCACACCGAGGGGCCGGAATTAATCACAGATTGCACAATTGAACTACCTGCGGGCAACCGGGACGACTGTGTAATCTGTGTTAAAACTCTATCTCTTTGGCAGTGCGGGGTCCTCTAAGCTGCTTGTAACGCCGCTGCCCCGATCTCTCCCAGATAACCGGTCGCGTACCGGGCCGGAATGTTCAGGCAGCGGCAAAGAGTAATCGCCAGGTGCGCAAAATCGCGACAAACTCCGACCCGTTCCTGGAACGCCTGGAGCGCTGTGCGATCCGAATGAGCTCGCTGATAGTCGAATTGAAGATGCCCATGAACAAAATCGCAGACCGCCTGGACCCGTTCCCAGCCAGGGTTTGCCGAAAGTGAGACCAAGCGAAACTCATCAGTTCGCTGCCGGTGTGAATTTTTCCGTAGTTCGGGTCGAAGAAGGGAGATGCGACGTATCTGCGCGATCTATTCGAAATGGTTAGACTTGGTGAAGCTTGCATCTTATTTCTCAATTTGGTTTCAATTGATCAGAGCCAAGGACCTTCACGAAAATTCGCAATCCTGCGTCGCAGATGAAGTGTTTGCAACGAATCGAGTTGCGGGACTCCAATGGAGGAGTGGCACAGAAAGTGCTGTGTAAAAGAGTCAAATGACTCTCCACACCACACAAATGTCCGTATCCTGCGAGAGGAAAGAATAGTCCCAACAATTGCCACCAACCGCTTCAAGGACTTTGGCCATGCCAGATCTTATTGAGTTGCACCAGCCCTTTGCGACTGCGGACTTCGCTCCGAAGAAGATCCTCTCCAGCGAAATATCTCGCGCTAAGCCGTCCCTCAAGGCGCTCGGAATTGGGTTTTCGGTCTCCCACGCGAAAATGCGGATCAGAGCTGGCAAACCGAAGAGGCCGCCCTATTTTGCCTGTTGTTACAACATGGGAGACTTGGGAGACGTCAATATCGTCGCCTTCTACTATCCGTTGGTCGCCGATTGGGATCTCATGGAGAAAGATGCCGAAGCGTACCGGATGCGTGTTCGTTCTGCCATCCGAGAAGAGATGATTCATTCGATCCAGGTCATTACGGTAAAAAGCAGGTATGAGAAATCCAATGAATTGACGGGCCAATTTAAAACGGCCGAACGCTATTACGAACATCTTCTGGGCAAGATTATCGAAGAACTGGCGACCACCACAGAGGGCCGGGAAGTCGTCTGCACAGCCGCTCAACTTTATTATGAGGATTGGAGCATCACCTCGATGCAAAAGCTGCGGGAAATCGATAAAAGGCTTCATGGTCGCGACGGCTATCTCGTCAGCGAATTGATCCGCCAAGTGGTGCAGATTCGGTTTGGCGAGCTAACCAGTGAAGAGGCAAAAGGGAAGGCTTGGGATCGGAGGCGACTTTTCAACACCTCAAAGTTCGGCACCACCGAGAATTTGCTGCGGTTCATGGCCGGGACATTGCGACAGGCTGTGCCCAAGCTGATCGAACTGAGTCCGACACTAGCGGAAGCGCTCATTGAGATCGAACGAACGATCCAGAAAATTCAGCAAATCCGAGCGTAGTGTTACGTTCCAGGTCATCTGCCTCTTTGACCTGTCGAGGGATGTCCCAAGATCCTTTGGCCGGTTCTCCACGCACCTACAGCCGGGGCGTAAGGTAGCGGAGGCTTCATTCGAGGCAGTCGGAGGTAGCCGTGTTTGCGATTAGTTCCGGGCGACAGCTGAATTGCGTATGAGGTCCAACAGCGCCTTACTGCAAAAGATCCCAGAGCCAACGATCCATCCGGTTCTCCGATGCGGTGCCCATTTCCCGAATCTGGAACAAATGGGGAGCGTGATTCTTCAGGAATCGCGCGGCTCTAATGAACTGGGACGATGGCCTGTCGAGCGAGTTGGAAATTGATGAATCTCGGAGGATGAATTCGAAGGCCACCTCCAAACTTGGAGAATAGGCGATTTCTGAAACCATTGGAGTGGGCAGCATTTGTTTTGCATGCGTGACTCGCACGCCACCGAACGGGTGGATCTCAATTTCTCAGGCAATCTTGCAAAATGGAAAACCAATTTGAATTTGTGGTGCGAACAAGGGCGAACGATTTTCAACGCCTATGGCTGCAGCCCCTTTTTTCTTTCAGATATTATTGCCTGGCTGGAATGGCGGAGGCACCGATTTGCTCAATCGATCAGTCGTCGTTGAAGTGATTCCAACCATGGTGCCTGGGGCGGTCGCCACCGGTGACAAGGACAAGACAGAGCGTGAGCGGGCGGAGGGAATAGCGCGCCAGGCGGCCGCCGAAATCATTCAAGGTGAATTCGAACCCGCGACAGAGGCAGTTAGTTCGATTGCCCAACTCGGCGCGCTCCCGGACGAAATTGGAGAACAACCTCCTGCTCTTCAACGCCCTGGGGTGCGCGCATGGTTGCTGTGAAGTGTTCTCACTTATGGAAGAGGCAAACAAATTTGACGATCCGGAAACGCTAACCATCCCTGTTGTGCTTGAGTCGGCAACGAATACGCAGATGAGGGCGAATCGTCTTTTTGAGATTACGTCTCGCTGTAAGGAATTCGCATCTCGGATTTAGGTTCGGATCTGAATTTGATCTAGCTGCTGTTTGAGGCCGGAGCGTTTCGCTCTCTTTAAATCCGATCGATCGTCTTGCTGCGATCTTCTAGGTGCGAAAGCAAGAATCAGGATCATCGCCCGAAGAACCTGAGCAATCCGGCGGGGCGTTGCGGATCGAAATCACTTCCAAGCAGTTCGAATGGCTAACCAAGCAATGCCAGTTTCTGGGTATCGCCAAACAGCAACTTGTTTCGGATGCCTTGGAGGAGTGGGTCTGCCGCAATCGGACGACTGAGCTAATGCGTAATCCGTCCGCAACGGCACGGAAGGCTCTTGCCGAATTCATGTGGAAACATCGGGATGAGTTCCTATCGGAGGATGACTAGCAATTTGGTCTAGCAGCCTGCAATCCATGACCGCCGGGGGTCGAATATTTGAAATTTCTTAACGTCGAATTTTTCATGAGTGGATACGCATTTTTTGAGTATACGGCTAAATTGACTTGCACACCGCATGCAGAGGAGGAAGCGGGGGAACCTGTGCATTGCCTGATCGAAATGGACACTGTCGATCAGCATGGACGAAGTCGCCATACCGTGGAGCTCGAAGAGGAAGCGGGTGACCTGATTTTGTTCGCTGTTAATCCCGGACCCAATCGGAGGATCGCTGATTCGAAGATCTGGAAGGTAGAGGAACAGCGATTGAATGAGTTGGGACAGGCTATGGATGTCGGGCGAATCGGGAGCGCCCAGATCTATTTTTATCGTCTCCCGTAACGTTGCCATATTTCATCATCGAGGTGGGGAATTATGCCTAAGAAGAAAACGGTGGAGCGTGCCCGCCAAGCGGCGCGCGGAGCAGGCCCGGTCAACAGCCCACCGGCGAAGCGCCGGTGACAAATCGCTGGCGGCGAAAAAGGCGGCCCGGACACGTGCCAGAAACAACCAGAAGCGCTCGGTCGCGCGAACTGAGGGGTTATGAGCGAAACAGAGGATTATCCCGGACCAAGTCACAAACATCCCGAGAAGGAAGGCCAGGATCCAGGTGGCCGCGCCAACGAGCACATGGTCAAGCCGACCGAAAAGTCTAAGCCTCATTCGAAGGCGGATAAAGCTGCCGGGTCTCGCCACAGAGTACCGCGTCGAGGGTGAAGCAAATATTTAGAGGCTGGCCCTGGCCCCCCTGTCTCCCAGGTGGTTAGCGCCACCTCATCCGGAGAGAACGAGGGCGAGTGCGGATGACGATCGCTTAGTTTGTTGCTGGCCTCGATTGAGATGTCGAGTCGGCCTTCGAAACTCAAAGTTTTCCTTCCCTCCGACTCCTTCCGAAATCGTAGTCATTCTCGAGCTTGTCCCCTGTCCTCGAATTCTTCGCGGACACTGACCTTGCCAAACACAGACAAAGCCTCGGGCGATCTCTCCTAATAAAGCGGGGGCATGCCAGGCGGAATCTTCCATTCCATGCTGTCCTCCTCCCCCTCCAGTCGTGCTTTATCCTCCACATTACCTTCCTGATTGCCCTCTCCTCCGGCCTCCGGCGTGCGCCTGCCATCGGATCGGCAGTATCTTCCTCGGGCCGGCGGTCGTTCTGTGGCGATGGAGCCTCATTTCGTTGCGCTCTTCCGTTTGGGCCCTTTGATTTCCCTTGCTGGTGCGGCCGGATCTCGATGAAGTCCCCTCTTGCCACAATAGTAAGCTTGATCATTGGTTAGTTCCCGATTGACCGCGAGGGCGAACTATCTACGACGACCGTTTGGCGCCTGCTGTTCGACGCTCGACTTATGTAGGCCATATTCTTCTATAAGCACACGAAAGATCGCACCGGAGCGATATTTCGGATTGCGGGAAAACGTACGAACTAGTTGCGTCTCGCGAAGGCTTCGGCGACCATTCAGATGGCAAATCGTTCTTCCGTTCAGGATCCGACGCGAGGACGAAAAAGAAGAGTAAAAATCCAGGAGTTCCAATGAACCAGAACCTAGACCTGCTTCGCCAAAACTATTGTCGGCCCGCCATCGCCAAGAGCAAATCCACCAACTACCTCTTTCCCTTGGAAAAAGAGTGCGGAGAAGGGAAAGCCCTTCTTGCTAAAGCGCCAAAGAAGCTCCTTCACCTACAAGAGTTCAGTCCCTATGGACTCCATGAGACCTATCGAGACGGAGCGACTGGTTTGGAGCTTCCAGTTTTTGCGGTTTTCGATCTGGAAGGAAATCACCAACTCGCTTTCGAAATCACCACGGATTCGATCGCGCCGAGAGCCGAGCCAAAGAGCCTTCCCTCGTACATTCCATTTCAGACGGCTCAGGCGTCGGTAAGGAAGATCAACCAGATCAGATTGAGGAGCGAGCGAGTAATGGGCCGACTATCCGTCATTTTTGGAATTGTCCCTGTCTTGGCTTATTTCTTTTCCGGGATCGCCGCCTCGCCTGCAATTGTGGAAGCCGGCATTCTGCTCAGTGGATGGATCGTTGGCTCTTTCCTGACCTACGTGCTTGGTTTGTCCGTGCTGGATCGGTTTTGTCCTTGGAAGAAACTCGCCTTGGCCGCGGAATTTGATGGTATCCTCCCGAAAGAGACGCGGGAAAAAGCGCTGGCTGCCAAAAGCCATTTTGACCACCTCTACGTCATCGTTGACCAACAGCACCGTTGGAAGAGTGCACTCCTCCCCGATCCGAGGCCGCGTGCTTTAGATCCGCTTCTGGTCGGCGAGCTCTCGCAAGGTCGTCGCCGGAAATTTTACCTCATTGACCAATTCGATCTGACCGAGGCCGAGCAGTATCTCGCCGACGAATTTGCGGTCAAGCCAGAGGAAGAATTTGATCCCGAGCGCTAACCCAATGCGAGTTCAGGGGCGAGGCGCCGGGTAAGGCGAGGCTACCGGTAGCCTCGCCTTACTGGTTAATTTACTTTGATGTCGATAAAGACATCCCGATGATTCTTATAGAGCCAATGAGCGCCTTCAGGATGCCTGGATCCCTTCGGACAATAACTCCAATACGGTGGGTCTAAATAGTAATTAGCAAAGTCCTTTCCATGGTAGACGCGAATCATCACCGCTTTTTTTTCAATTCCCTGAGAGAGACCGATGGATGTTGCGGCCAATCCTACTACCAGGCTACTCATTCTCATCTCGTGAGTCAGACGCGCGCAGCACAGGACCTATTCGGATAAATGACGATCAGCGAGGCGACTGGCTCAGAATCCAGAACTCAGAACGCAATCCCGCGGCGGATGGCAGTCCTTGAGATGTGGTTATCCTGGCCTCCGTTCTGCACGCCTCGCTTGACGGCGGGCATTCCGGATCCTCAATATGGGGTCTAACTGGATCCATGAACATTCCCACCGAGCCGATCGGGAGCATTCCTCGCCCTCTGGAATTGCTGAACGCAATTAGCCTGTACGGCGGCTCGGATCCTTGTCTGGAGCCGCTCTACGACAAAGCCGTCCGGGACACGATCGAGCAATTTGAGGCCACAGGCTCGCCCGTGGTCACCGACGGCGAGCAGCGAAAATACCACAACTTCGCTACTTACTGTGTCGACGGGCTACCAAATACCGCACCCGACGGGTTCAAATTGCCGTTCGCGGCCGGACATACTCGCCGGTGGCCGCGACTAACAGGTGGACCATTTCGGTTTCTAAAGTTTGGTTACGATTACCTCGACCTGGCACTTAAGTATGCCCATGTCCCGGTCAAACAGGCCGTGATAGCGCCCTCTGCCTTGAGTCTGATGTATCCTGCGGAACCTCTTCCTGACTATCCTCGGGAGGTATTTATCAGGGATTTGCTCGGGGAGCACGAAAAAGAGATCCGCGGATGCCTGGCGAAAGGCGCCTACAACGTCCAGATTGATTTCACCGAGGGCCGATTGGCGGTCAAGCTCGATCCGTCTGGCTCGCTCCTGGGTAGTTTCATCGATCTCAACAATCTCGCACTCAGCCATTTCTCCGAGGAAGACCGCAAGCGCATCGGAGTTCACACCTGTCCGGGGTCCGATCGAGATTCGACCCATAGCGCGCAAGTGGACTACGCGGAGCTGCTGCCGAGCCTGTTCGAACTCCAGGCAGGGAACTTTTATATCGCGCTGGCGGGCGAACCGGACCGCCCCCGCGTGCTGAAGATCATCCGAAACTATCTTCGGCCCGAGCATCGGATATTCATCGGAGTCGTTTCGCCTATCGATCCACGGATTGAGAATCCCAAAGAGGTTCGGGACCGGATCTTGGAGGCGGCGCGCTACATCCCGGTTGAACAACTTGGCACCACAGATGACTGTGGTTTTTCGCCATTCTGCGACGATATTTCGACAACCCGAGAAAAGGCGTTTTCAAAGATTCGGTCGCGGGTCGAGGGAACTGCGCTCGCGGAAGATATTTTCAATGGCTGATAGCCCGGAATACGACGACGAAAAAGAGCTCCGAACCACGGTCCTGGAGACCGCGAGCATCGTTCTTCAGATCCGCCAGCGTGCCGAGCAAGAGATTCGGAGCGCCAACGAAGTGCTCGAACAACGGACCAGGGCGCTCGGGCAAGCACTTGCTACGATGCGGGCGACACTGGAATCCACGACCGATGCCATTCTGGTCACCGATGATTTCAAGGTGACCGACTTTAATGAGAAGTATCTCGATATGTGGAAGGTACCGCAAGGCATCTTGGAGGAAGGCAGCGCTCGCGAGGTGCGGGAGTTCCACAGTCAGAACTTTGTCGACCCTCGAGGCTTTCTCGCTCGCATCGACGAAATAATCGGTTCCGATCAAGAGAGCTTCGACCTGCTTGAACTAAAAGATGGACGGAAACTGGAGCGGCATTCCAATGTTCTGACAGTTGAAGGGAAAGCCACCGGGCGCGTCTGGAGCTACCGAGACGTGACGGAGCGCCATTTGGCCGAAATGGCTGCTCGCCGACTGGCAGCCATCGTGGCCTCGTCCAACGATGCTATCATCGGAAAGAACTTGAACAGTATCATCACCAGCTGGAATGAGGGGGCGGAACGCATTTTCGGTTATAAAGCCGAGGAAATGATCGGGACTTCGATCATGCGGTTGATTCCACCAGATCGGCAAGATGAGGAACAGGAGATATTGGCGCGTATCCGGCGTGGCGAGCGATTCGAACATTTCGAAACCATTCGCCTCGCGAAAGACGGGAGGAAACTCAACGTCTCCATTGCG
>Ga0206947_1048_pt1 | contig 39552 bp, 31 predicted proteins | sample Alteio_BWOrgHeat_3_FD_153239 | JGI IMG/M metagenome (GOLD analysis project Ga0206947, IMG submission 153239) | Enriched cells from forest soil in Barre Woods Harvard Forest LTER site, Petersham, Massachusetts, United States -... | ecosystem: Environmental > Terrestrial > Soil > Temperate forest > O...
TGGCTATGTTTTTTATTTTATTTTGCTGATCAACCACATAAGCAAAGCGCTTATCCTGCAACTGATAAGTAACGTTTTGCGGCACTATCAATGCCGATTTTACAACTGTTGGTATGCGTACCGTAGCGCTGCCGCCGCTGCGCAATAAACCTTTAGGATTTTGAAATGCAGCCCTGAAATTAGCCGAACCGGTATTGGTATTAATCAGTCCGTTAACGGTTTCCACTTTACCTTTATTTTCATACTCGGTACCGTCTGATAGGATCAGGGTAACTTTGGGGATATTGTTCAGCTTGGCGCGAATGGAAGTATTGCTGCTATCGCGACTAAAATCAAGCAATTGCTTTTCGTTCATGGCGAAGTAGGCGTACACCGTTGCCGTGTTGTACACCGTGGTTAATGGCTCGGTAGTAGTGCCGGTTACCAGGCTGCCCAATTTATAAGGGACTGGAGTAAACGATGTAGAGACGCGAGGCATCGCGTCTCCTGATGAATATGCCCAAAACAGGTAGTTAAAAACACACGTTCAGAGACGCAAAGTTCGGAGACGCGATGCATCGCGTCTCTACATAAAAATATATCATGTTAAAAAAATTTATAGAGCGCCCGGTACTATCCACTGTTATATCGGTATTGCTGGTAATATTAGGGGTGTTGGGGTTAATCAATCTGCCCATTTCGCAATACCCGGAAATTGCCCCGCCAACGGTTCAGGTTTCGGCAAACTATAGCGGCGCTAATGCCGATGTGGTACTTAAAAGCGTAATTGTTCCGCTGGAAGAACAGATCAACGGGGTGGAGAACATGACCTACATGACCTCCTCCGCAGGTAACGATGGTTCGGCAAACATTACCGTTAACTTTAAGGTAGGCACCAACCCCGATCTGGCTGCTGTAAACGTACAGAACCGGGTATCGCGGGCAGCCAGCCTGTTACCGCAGGTAGTAACTGAAGCGGGGGTTTCGGTACGCAAAAGCCAAAGCAGCCGCTTACTAATCTTCTCGCTTTACAGCGAAAGTAAGGCGTACGACCAAACCTTTTTGCAAAACTATGCCAAAATAAACCTGGTACCGCAAATTCAGCGGGTTACCGGGGTGGGTAATGCCAATATTTTCAGTTCAAACGATTATTCGATGCGTATTTGGCTTAAGCCGGATGCCATGTCGAGATACGGCTTAATTCCAGACGATGTAACAAACGCTATCAACGAACAAAACGTTGAAGCTGCCCCCGGCAAATTTGGCGAAAACAGCGACCAAAGTTTCGAATACGTAATCAGGTACCGCGGCGGTTTAAAAACGGCCCAGGAGTTTGGCAACATTGTCATCAAATCGGCAGGCAATGGTCAGCTATTATATTTAAAGGATGTTGCCCGTATTGAACTGGGCTCGTTGGATTATACTTTCCATTCCCAAACCAACGGATACCCATCTGTAGGTGTGGCCATCAGCCAAACATCAGGCTCCAATGCGCGCGATGTAATTAACGATTCGAAAAAGATACTGGACGAAGCCGTGCTGCGGTTCCCCAGCGGTATAAAGCTTACTTATTTGGTTGATGCCAACGAGTATCTGAATGCCTCTATCGAAAAGGTAATCAGCACCCTGGTAGAGGCTTTTATCCTTGTTTTTATAGTGGTGTTTATCTTTTTGCAGGATTTTCGCTCCACGCTTATCCCGGCTATTGCCGTACCGGTGGCCATTATTGGTACGTTTTTCTTTTTAGATCTGTTTGGCTTTACCATTAACCTGCTTACCCTGTTTGCCATTGTGCTGGCCATAGGTATTGTGGTTGATGATGCCATTGTGGTTGTTGAGGCGGTACACGCAAAGCTGGATAAAGGCTACAAATCGGCCCGTAAAGCATCGGTTGATGCCATGAGCGAGATTTCGGGTGCTATTATTTCCATTACGCTGGTAATGTCGGCGGTGTTTTTGCCGGTTACGTTTATCACCGGGTCAACAGGGGTGTTTTACAAGCAGTTTGGTATTACGCTGGCCATAGCTATTTTGCTGTCGGCGGTAAACGCGTTAACGCTTAGCCCCGCACTATGTGCTTTATTTTTAAAGCCCCATAAGGCCGATGAGGAACACGAAAAGAAAAACATTGTACAAAAACTGTTTATCAGCTTTAATACTGCTTTTGAAGTAACTACCGGCAAGTATAAAAAATCGATTAACTTTTTGGCCCATAAAAAATGGATAGTAGTGGCAGCAGTGGTCGTATTTTCCATAGCACTAACCATCCTTATAAAAACCACCCCATCAAGCTTTGTTCCCAACGAGGACCAGGGCACCATTTTCGCATCCGTTAGCCTGCCGCCAGCATCATCCATGGAGCGCACCGATAAAATTGCTTCGGAGATTGACAGCATCGGCCACACCATCCCCGCTGTAAAAAACACGCTAAAACTGGTAGGTTTTAACTTTACTGCCGGCTCGGGAAGCGCCTACGCCATGGTGATCCTGAAGCTAAAAACCTGGGACCTGCGTAAAAACATTGGGTTAGACGAAGTAACTAATCTGCTCATTAAAAAAACCGCCAATATCCATGGCGCCGACCTGTTTTTCTTTTCGCCGCCTACCATTCAAGGTTTTGGCAGTAACGGTGGTTACGAGTTTCAGCTACAGGATAAAGGCGGCCACAGCATTGCCGAGTTTTTTAAGGTGAGCAATGATTTTATTGCGGCCCTAAAAAAGCGCCCCGAAATTCAAAGCGCCAATACTTCCTTTAACCCCAACTTTCCGCAATACCAGGTTGATATTAATGTGGCAAAATGCAAGGAAGCGGGTGTATCGGTTAGCACCATCATCAGTACTTTACAGGGATATTATGGCGGTATTTATGCCTCCAACTTTAACCAGTTTGGCAAGCAATACCGCGTAATGGTACAAGCCGATTACGCCTACCGCGCTAACGCAATGGGGCTTGATAAAATATTTGTACGCAATACAGCCGGTACTATGGCCCCGATCACCGAGTTTTTAACGCTTACCAAAGTGTTCGGTCCCGAGTCTATTTCGCGTTTTAACCTGTTTACCGCTATTGACGTGCAGGGCTCGCCAAACAACGGCTACAGCTCGGGCGATGCCATTAACGCTATAAAGGCTGTGGCGCTTGATAAACTGCCTGCCGGATATGGTTATGATTTCTCGGGCTTATCGCGAGAGGAATTGTCGAGCGGTACACAGTCGGTTTACATATTTTTGCTTTGTTTGGTGTTTGTGTACTTTTTGCTGAGTGCGCAATACGAAAGCTATATTTTGCCGTTTGCGGTGCTGCTATCGTTGCCCATCGGCCTATCAGGAACATATATTTTTGCGCAGATAGCCGGAATCAACAGTAATATTTATTTACAGATATCGCTGGTAATGCTCATCGGGCTATTAGCCAAAAATGCCATTTTGATAGTGGAATTCGCAGTAGAGCGCCGGCGTGCCGGGATGGATATTATACAAGCGGCCATTGGCGGTGCTGTAGCCCGTTTAAGACCCATATTAATGACCTCGTTTGCGTTTATCTTCGGTATTATGCCATTAATGTTCTCTACCGGTGCAGGGGCCAATGGTAACCGCTCTATTGGGACAGGAGCCGTTGGCGGGATGCTTATTGGTACCGTGTTTGGCATTTTTGCTATACCTGTACTGTTTATTATTTTCCAAACCCTTCACGAAAAAGTGAGCATGAAACGTCCTGAAGAGGATGAGGAAGAAGAACCTATTATTTCACCCAGCTAAAAAGTATATCTGCCAAGTAAATCATGAATAAACCATTTATAAAATATACCTTTTTAGTTTTAGTATTGATAGGCACGGCCTTATCCTGCAAGATAACCAAACCCTATCAACGGCCCGATTTAAATACTACTGACCTTTACCGTAGCCAAACCGGTACCGACACTACAACCATGGCAACTATGCCATGGCAAAACCTGTTTGCCGATACCACGCTGCGTGCCTTAATAACCGAAGGACTGTACCAAAACCTTAATTTAAAAGTTGCGGTACAAAAAATAGTGGAAGCACAGGCAGCCCTTGGCCAAAATAAAGCGGCAATGTTGCCCAATTTAAGCGCCAATGCTGGTGTAACACATTCCAAACAATCATTAGCCAGTTTAGATTATCCGCCCGGAACGGTTGTTAATACCATAACCAATACCTATCAATTAGGCATAAGCGCCAGTTGGGAGGCCGATATTTGGGGTAAGCTAAGCAGCGCCAAAAAAGCTGCGTTTGCCAATTTATTGCAAACAGACGCTGCCAAACGTGCCATACAAACCCAGCTGATTGCTGATATTGCCAATAACTATTATACCCTGCTGGCATTAGATAAAGAGCTGGAAATAACTACACAGGCGCTCCAATTCCGCATAAAAGAGGTTGAAACCATGAAAGCGCTGAAGGAAGGCGCCGTAGTAAACGGTGCCGCCGTAGTACAAAGCGAAGCCAACCGTTACGCTGCCGAAGTAGCCATCCCCGATATCAAACGCAGCATCCGGGAAACCGAAAATGCGATTGATATACTGGTTGGCCGCCCGTCCGGCGCTTTGAACCGCCAAAAGTTGGACGGACAGCAGCCTATCACCACCCTGCAAACAGGTATACCGGCGCAATTGCTAAAAAACCGTCCGGATGTGCAGCAGGCCGAGTACAACTTCCAGGCTGCTTTTGAAAACACAAACCTGGCGCATACTTATTTTTACCCATCACTAACGTTAACCGCATCGGGCGGGTTCTCGAACCTGCAGTTGAAAGACTTTTTTGTGAATTCGGTATTTTATACCCTGGCAGCAGGGTTAACACAGCCAATATTTAACCAGGGCATCAATAAGGCCCGGCTAACAACGGCTATAGCGCAGCAAAAGGAGGCCATGTACAACTTTCAGCAAACCATGCTGGTAGCAGGTCAGGAAGTATCAAACGCGCTGTACGCCTACCAAACCGCTATTGAAAAGGATGGCGCACGAACCAAACAAATTGCTGCATTAGTAAAATCAGTTGATTATACAGAAGAATTACTACGTTATAGCTCGGCCACTAATTATACGGATGTGTTAACCTCCGAGCAAAGTTTATTATCGGCCCGGTTAAACGGTGTTAACGATCAATTGCAGGCTTTACAGGCGGTGGTTAATTTGTATAGGGCATTGGGTGGTGGATGGAGGTAGGTGCCTGCCATCACCAAAAACGTCCTTGCGAGGAACGAAGCAATCGCCCAACTATGCACATCAAACATGCAAAGTTCAGCGGTTACTTCGTCGTTCCTCCTCGCAATGACGCGTGAATAACAATAGATTTAACCCCTCAGCGTCACAAATTTAGTATCGCCTCTGTAATAAACATGTGCAGTTTTTTGCACTTTTTGTTTGTTTAAAATAACCTGCACGGTATAGTTACCGTTGCCAAGTTGACTCAGGTTAAAAGCTTTTTCCATCCCTTGCTTTTTTTTCAGCATGTCTTTCCATACCACGTCGTTCTCGTAGTTATAAATTACCACTAAAGCTTTCTCGGATACGTTTGGGTCAACCTTAATGTCAATACCTCTTCCCGAAGGCATTGTTGAAAAAGTAACCATTTTTGCCATCGACATATCGTTATGGCCAATCTTTTTTTTAGGTACAGCAGCAAAAATACTGGTACTCGCCAGCAGCAATAAAGCCGCCAATTTCATCCCGTTCTTCATGATTGCTAAATTTTAATATATACTTTAATTTATTAAATTAAACCATTAATTAAAATAGCAACAGTTCAAAACAAGCTTTGTTTCAATTAGTTTCATCATACAAAACAAAAAAGCATCGCAACAAATTAATGAAGCGATGCCTGGTACAAAATATGCCTTGCTGCTTATGGCTGCAACCAAACCACCTGCACACCTTTTTTGCCGCTTTCGTTATTTAGCCTCAGGGTAACATAAAGGTTATTAATCCTGTCATAGTCGGATATAGAAAACAAGCCGAGGATATGGTCGCGTTTTCCGGCAGGGTTGCCAAAAACGTAGTCGCGTTTTAAAATAGCATCGGGACCGCTAAGGGTATAATAAAACCCATCAGATTGGCTTACGCCGCTTACGGTAACCAGACTGCCTTTTTCCTGTTTTTCGTTATTGCGTTCTGTATCGTTAAACAGCACGTAGCTTTTGGTAATACCATCTAAATAAGCGAACGATTTAAACTGGTTGCCTTTATACAGCCCTTGTGCGGTACCCTCCCTTCGCGCCATGTAAAACGGACTCAGGTAAGTACTTAGATCATGGCTTTTGCGGATCAGGTAATCGTTTACAAATTTACCGGTTTTACTGTAGTTTACCACGGCCATATCGCCAAGGGTGGTACTGGTTGAACTGGTGCCCATTGAACTGGTGTTTGTAAAAGACTGTATTTCTTCGGATATTACGGTAAAGGTACCATCATTATTTACATAAAGGTTTTGTGGCAGGCCGGTAAAACCTTTCTTCGAATATTGGTTCAACCTTTCTGATGGCGCAATAACATCCGCACTGTTAAATTTCTTTTCAAAAGGATCAACAAAAGCTAAAATTGGCGTGTAGCCTTTATCGTTTTCCTTACCTTTAACTATAGCAAGCAGCACCAACGATTTTACCGCCGGGCTATATTTTACCAAACCCCAGTACACAACCATGTCTTTGCTGAAACCCAGTTCTGTAAAGCTTACGGAGGTTGCCCCCTTGTCTAAATTAGCTAAAATCAGTTCGCTTTCCTTGCCGCCGCTATGGGCCGTGTTGTAGCCATAAGCCAGCACACAAACTTTATCGCTACCCAAAACGGTCATATCCACATAACGCAGGTATTTATAATGTTCCTGGGGCGAGGCATAAAATGCCCTGCTTACTTCCTTGTTATCGCTGCCATAGGTTACAATTTCAATGCGCTTACTCCTGTCCGATTCAAAGCTGTTGAACATTGCCACCGCATAATTATCGCTCGCAGGGTCCTTCCGTACAAAAAAATCGGGTTGTGGCACATCGCCCCAAACCATGGCATAACCGGCGAACAAACCGAGTTTATTAAGTTGGGCTATGGTTTGCTCATCTTTTAAATTACCGGTTTTACCATCAATAATCAGCCGGTGCAAGGTTGGTGTACGCGATTCGAAAGCCGTCAGCATTAAAACTACATCGCCTTTTATTTCAAATATCCCGTTTAGTTCGGCAACTTTTAATTTTATCGATGCCGGTTCAATATTGGTTACCGCAATTTGCTGGTGGGCTTCATTATAAACCTGCACATCTATACCTTTTTTTGCAGTAATAACAATAAACATTGTACTGCCGTTTTTCATTTGCAAAATTTTGGCACGGCCCTCCTCGGGCTCTTTAAAAACCGGCCCTTCGGCAACAGGCTTAAATTGCGCATTTGCTATGCCGACAAATAATAATAAAAGAACAGCTAACGTAGCTTTTTTCATGGAGTTAATTTGGTGTAATAGTTTAAAATTGAGTATATAAAGGGTTGTCCGGCTATAGGGGCTGCCGAAAAATTAATTCAGTTAAGGTAGCTTATACGTAAATAATGGGCCGGTAGTTAGCGCTGATACTTCCAATGACGAGATTTTCCTTCGCTAATCCACTCCAGTGCGGTGTCCATCCGTTTTTGGCGGGTAGCTTCAGTTTTAGCATCCAGCAGCCACTCAATGTATTCCTTTTTGTGCGATGGGCTAAAGTTCTCCCATTTATACATCGCAGTGGCTGATTGGGCCAGGGCGGCAATAAAATAATCGGGGGCTGTTAATTCCTTTTTTTCGGCAGGGGCAGCTTTCTTTGGGGCAAGCTTTATATCGTTTTTATTGAGTTCAACAGCCTGTAAAATAAAATCGGTCAATATTTCTTTGGATGGTAAATCGCCAATGCTTTTAATTACACCCAGGCTGCCGGCCTTTTCATCGCCAAATTTTAATGCGCTATGCGGGTCGTTTAGTAATCGTGCTTTCCAAAAGCCAAGTGCCATGTGGTTTTTAAAGGCCGCCATCTGGCAAACCGGACCATTATATTCAAAAAAAGGAAATCCCCATTTAATGGTTTCGGTAAGTAATGGCGAAGTATCATGCGCCAATTGCCTGATGTATTCTAATATGGGTTTGGCAAAGTCGGCAGACTTGGCGATATAGGCGTCAACGCGGGGATCGTGGGTGTTTGTCATTGGGTTATTGAATCATTAAGTCATTGGTGCCCTAAAGTTGGCGTTATTTATTAAAATAATCAATATCATTCTAACCAAAGGGGATGAATTCAATTTGCCGCTCATGAACGAGCATTTTTTCTTTTTCCTTCCTTGAGCGCAGCGAAGGATCTTCTGCAACATACATAATCAACAATGCATGCGGACTATTGCAGGGTGGAGAAGATCCTTCGCTCGCGCTCAGGATGACAAATCTCTTTTTTAGACCTAATGACTCAATGACCCAAAAAGCTGCACATGCCAGCTATCCTTAAAGGGCACTTCCCATTTGTTTTGCAGTTCGGCCAGGTTTTGTACCAGGTTGTTAAACACGATGGTATCGTTATTAATGCGGCCCTGCTTTATTAAATCCTCAAATGCGGCTCTTGGGGCTGATAGCACCTCTTCCCCATCGCGGTAAGCTAAATTAAACCTATCCAGCAGGTTGATGTTGTATTGCTCGCCAATCTGTGTCATAAACCTAACCGATTTATCAATGGAACATCCGCTGGCCCCGGCCTGGTTCTCGTCTACTATCAGTATTAAAAAACGGTTATATTTTATAGCAGCCGTGGCTTTTAGCTGGTTGTTATGTGCGGTCCACCCGGTGGCGAAGTCGCTTAGCTGACTTTGCATTTGCTGTACTTCACTGTCAGTCAGCTTTCTATCTGATTGATAAACCCAAACTCTCGAATTTTCTGAAAATTGCATGCACAAAGCTATACATTTTATTATTTTCGGGGTTTAATTTTGTTGTCATGTTTAAACGGGCTAGCATTAAAAACGTTCTTATTATTCTTTTGCTGATTACAGCTGCCGGAAGCGGCTTTTGTTTTAAACCTGCTTATACCGAGCCAGATTGGCTTGCATGGACCAACCGTTGCCTGGCAGAAATTTATAACCCGGTTGCCGATTCCAAATTAAAAAAATGGGAATTTACGGTTAATGCCGACGACTTTTTACGCCTCCGTAAAGTTTACGCCAAAGGACGTGAGGAATATTTCTCGATGAATTTGCACCAGTTTAACGATTTGGACTACCTGGGCAGCGCAACCAGCGGCACCCTGCAAATAAAAACCATGGCCGACGACATTATTGTACAAACCCGCAACGACCGCCACGGCGATGTAGACTCCATGACCACTGTTTTAAACATCCCCATAAAAAACCTTGAACCCGAACGCTTAGACAGCCTGCGCCAGGCGTTTAACTATTTTAAAGGGAAGGGGATGTGAGTTATTGTCCATTTATTTTTTCAATTTGTCTAATGATATTGCGGCGCCAAGATAAGTGGTTAAATAGCGCAAATTTCCTATAACAACCCTGTACTCTCCGCCCAGTGCAATATCAACCGGAGCAACAGTTGTTAGTATTTGAAATTTAGTTACAAAATAAGGTTTATATGCCGTGGTAGTAGTAAGGTTATAACGGAGGTAGTAATCCAGCGCAGCATTGTCGGGGTTATTGTTAGTTTGAATAAAAGCTACACCAAAGATTGGATATGCTGAAAGCATCAATCTGCTAAAGCTAAATTTTAACGGAACGCCCGCGCCAAGATAGAAATCATGGAAGGATTCGGAACGATAGGAATAAGGGACAGGGGGGTCGTCGGCAGGGCTTATGTTTTTTGGTAAATATTTATGAAGAATGGTGTCCCGGCTTAAATAATTTATTTTTGGAGTATATATTTCAGTTGTTAACAAGCCCTCGATGTGGAGGCTTAAATATACTTGAGAAAGTTGATCGGCATAAACTTGAAACATAGGATCAATATACGCTCCCCAAATATTGTAGTCAACCTTTCTATTAACAGCATAATTTCTTCTTACAACTTTTGAACTATCGGTTGTATTATAATAGTCCTGTGATTTTAAAAAGTAGTAATCCTGGCTCCTATAACTGCTTCCGGAATCAGTTTGAAAATAATGGAAGTTGAACAGGCTAAATTGGATGCCCCATTTTTTATAAATGTTAGGGCGGAACGCATTAATCTCTCCCGCAAAGTTCTTAAATACAGGGCCCGAAAAGAAATCGAAGTTTCCTCCGGTTACAATCTTCACGGTCCATTTAGATGTATCAGGCATTTGAGCAGGCTTTTTTGGACCTACAATTAACAATGGCGTATTGAAATTAATTATAATGGTATAAGTTTTCGATTTTGGAACATCACTAGTGATATTAAGTATAGTCATCGTACTTTTATTAGTAATAGTTTTAATATCAACATAACAAATACTATCCTTTTTGGTTAATTTGGGGCTGGCAGACATGTCTGTTAAATATTTATAATCAAGGCTTTGCGTCGCTGTACTATTGGCCTCGTCTACGTTAAACTTTAGGGTCATCTGTTGCCCGGGCTGAAGCGATTTGGCTTTAAAAAAAAGCCTGTTTATGTTTTGACCCGTAATAGCGACCTTGGGTAAGTTGATATATAAGGTGTCTTTAATCAGCGTTTCATCGTTTGCGACAAAAAACAAATTCTGACTTTTAGCATAACTACTTAGTAGTGTTATAATGCCAATTAAAATGGTCTTTTTCATGACTTGATAAGTAAGGTTGAGCCATAAATTTATTAATTTTTTTTTAAAAGCAATAGCTATTATTATTTTTTTTGTAGCATAACCATCGAATAGTGAGCTCCTTACCCCTTTTCGTATTTTGCGTGGGTGATTAGGGTATTATTTGTTTTGAAGATTTGAGAACAAGGTGTTCGTGTTACGCAAGAAACCCATCTCGATACCGAACGAACGCCCAATCACAAATGGGCGACACACTCGTCCGCAACTTATCAACACTTGTCAATTACTTTTTAAGATACTTATATACAAGCAATTATAATAAGTGTATCTTTATTTACAATTTAAATCTATATACACCTTCCCTTTCCCCAGGCACCATTCCGAAAAGGCCTAAAAATAGAGTAGGATTTAACCTAAATTTATAAATGTTATGAGAAAGTTAACATTGTTATCGCTTTGCATTCCTGTGTTACTGCTATTTTCGTTTGTACTCAATCAAAACCGCGGCATTAAACGCGTTAGTAAGCACCTGTACACGGTTAGCCCTACTGCTAACAAAAGGGTATCGGCTGCCGACAAGGAAAGACTTAAGGATATTATAGCTAAACACTATGGTATAAAAGAATTCGGCCGGGGCGAGATTACTATTGGCGCCAGCAACCCGCTAAACAAAGCATCGGGCGGTATATTTGATAGCAGCGTTTATAAAGATTGGGTAAGCACCCGCTTTATTTTTTGGAAAGTAATTAGCACCTTACCAGATGAAGCTATTAAAGCTAACGAAATATTGGCCAAATACGCCGATTGATGAGCTTTAATACCGGGCGTTTGCGTACGCGACAGCGCAAGCGCCCTTTTTACGCCCTAAAAAAACCTTTGCTTTTAGGCTGGATATTTTTTCACCTGGCTTTTATTATTTTAATAAATGCGAACGGCTCGTACAGCGCGTATAACCAGTTTAACCAAAAACCTAACACTTTTGCCCCGTTTGTGGCGGCAACCAAACTGTTCAATACCATGCCCTGCCGCTACTACGGCCGCTATACCGGCGCCGAAACCGGCTATGGCTTTTTTGGCATTAACGTACGCTCAAACGGCATCCTGATTGCTGAATGCGGCGGTAATGGCTTAACGGCCGATTTCAATTCGTACGAAACATCGCTTCGCTTTTTCTCGATGGCCAACGCCCTTACAGATGATTTTATGAAAACATCCCAAAAAACCGATTCGCTGAAGCTGGCGCAGGGTACCGATTATATGCGCGCTTTCAGCAATTTGGTACTTAAAAACATTGCTGTAAAAATGTACCAGGTAAACAGCTGTCCCGATTCGGTTATTTCCCTCAGTTACAACCTGCTCAGTTATCCTACCCTGGCAGCTGTAAATAAGGGCACACCCAAACGTTACCAGTTAACAAAGCTTATTTCTGTTACCTACCGTTTAAAATAGTATGAACATCAGCGTAAGCATAACAACCATTTTAAACCGCATACAACAACCCGTAAACGCCAACTGGCTGTTTTTTTACCGCATAAACATTGCAGGCTTCGCCCTGCTTCACTTTATGGCTATCCAGCCCGATTTTGCCGATCTGTATTCTTACAAGGGCTACGTTTACCCGGATATCATGAATACAGCTGCCGATGGTATTAGCTTTACGTTAGTAAGTTTACAAGCTGCGTTAAGCAAAATTAGCCTGCACATAGGTTACGATACCCTCTTACTGTTTTGCCGTATTGCCTATCCCTTATCGTTGCTATTGCTTATTGCAGGCCTGTTTACACGTTTAAGCGCTATAGCGGCTTTGTTTTTTCAGTTGCTGCTCATACAGTCGATACACCTGTATCAATACGGTGTGGATGGCTTTACCACTTTCGCCCTTTTTTATTGCTGTGTGTTTCCGGTGGGTAGTGTTTACAGTTTGGATAGCCGCTGGTTTAATACCCCAAAGCAGGATGGCGCCATATACCTTTTTTTGTTGCAGGCGCATTTGTGCATAGCGTACTTTTTTTCGGGGTTCGATAAAATAATAGGTCCAACCTGGCGCAATGGCGAAGCGATATGGAAAGCCCTGCACAGCCACAATTATTATAGCATTTTTAGTTTAGATTTTATGGCCGGTACGCCATTTTTCTTTATCTCATGCTGGCTAACCATGCTGCTCGAGCTGGGGTATTTTGTATTTATGAACATGCGGGCTGCGCGCAAGTGCTGGCTGACCGGGATTATTGGCCTGCACCTGTTTATTGCGCTTTTTATGGGGTTATTCTTCTTCTCGGGCTTGTTAATTACACTTAGTTTGTGTGCTTATTATGTGCCGTATATGAAGTCTGAAATTCTGAATCGGAAGTCCTGAGCCGGAAAATTTACGGCTTTGACTCAGGGCTCCCCGTTTAGGACTTGTGCACTCCGCGCTCCCTGTTACACAGCCACCCGTCTGTCTGTACGAACGAACACTCCGTCAACTCAACAACACTCTTTGGGCACATTGGAACCTTTACAAACCAAAACCGGCAGTTCATGGCGAAAAAATGTGTGTTCGTAAGGTTAATTTGCCAAATACCTGCCAATGCTGCATTTTTAAGAAAATAATCACCTAAACCTTATCACTATGATTCTCCAATTTCAGCAAATTATCAACGCCTTCTTAGCCTACATCGATAGCGGCCGGATTTTTCGCGAACCGTTTAAATGGCTGTATATGCTGGCCTCATTTTCCTCGGCGCTATTTCCCATCATTATTATTTTTTTGGCATTTAAACACGGTTTGTTCGAAGGGCCTTTTAAAATTGTATTGGCCTTTTTGCTCATCTGGATGTTTATGCTGGTAGCAGGCGCCGTAGGTTGCCTTATTTGGTGGGATCGTAAGGACAAAGTTAGCAACCTAACCACCGGCGAACAGGAATTTGTGGCAAGCCCGGTATTTGCACACTATATTCAAACCGCAGGCGAAGTATTTGCTATTTATATGGCTGTTGTAGGCACAGGTATATCATTAATAAGCGGTGTTTTTTTAAGCGGCGATGGTTACGAGTTAAATTCTGTTTTGCCTTTTAACCCGTCAATTGGTTTTTTAGGTGTATTTGCGTTTCCGGTATTAGGCTATTTGATATTGGTATTTACCCGGTTTATTGCCGAGCAAATTAAAGCATTGGCTACCATTGCCAATAACACACGTAAAACGGGCTATTAATACAGTTCCAAATGAAAAAACTAATCAACCTTGTTGCTTCAATTATTTTAGTAACCTGCCTGGCATCGTGCAACAGCGGTGGCGGTGGCAAGTTTGTGGGCAAATGGAAACCTCTTAAAAACAGTATTTTGAACGGTGCGGGCCTTGTAGTTATTGAACGCGAAGGCGATGGATATAGCCTGTCAAACGACAATCCGCATAAAGTAATTGCCTCCCTTTTTTACAACCATGCCGATGATTGTCTTACCGGCGATGCAGGCGGCGTAACGTTAATTGTGAATTACCATAAAGACACCCGGCATATTACCATGGGGCCAAAATCATTGGGCATTATGGATCAATTGGTTGAGCTGGAAAAGGCCGAGTAGCAAGTTGCCTTTAAAATATAAAATACGATGGCACAAAACAGGTAGCGCGTTTAAGCTGATAAGGGTTAATAAATGCAATATTAATCCCAAACTGTTTTGCAGGATTGTTTCTTATTGTACTGGTGTGCCGCATCCGGAGATGAGTTCTGGCCCCACTGCTGCTATAGCAGAAATTAATAACCAGTCCGTTTCTTTCACGAATAAAAATAATCGGTTAAAAACTACGTGGTATTTAATTATTATGTTTTAATAATTATATTTATTGAAACTTAACATGTTATCACAACGACACGAAAATTTACCTGATTTTCTGGTCCGGCGTTATTTTTTTAAATAACAGGATGACGTTTTCTGCAATTAACCTATATATCTAAAAACAAAGTAATGAAAGTAAAATCTCTTTTAGTTTTAATTATTGTGGTATGCTGTTTAACCAATGCCTTTGCGCAGGAGCAAAAAATAGCCAAAGAGCAGGCAAACAGGATAATAGAAGCGTATAAAAGAAACGCCCGCACCTTTATGAACCTTGAAGTATGCGGCGATCCGTACGACGGACCTGTTTACATATTAAAACAAACCGAGAACTATTCGTTAGACAGGTTGATAACCATAAGTCCGCAGCAGGAGGCTGATTTGGGCCTGAAAATGTTTCATGAAACACAGGAAGCCAATGTGGTTAACAACCCTAAGGATGTAGCTATGCTGCGCGATATGGTGGCAAAGTTAGCCACTGTTTCGTCAAACCCGGGGCGCACCTATCATGTATACATTATCAAATCCGACCAGATTAATGCTTTTTCTACAATTGGCGGGTATATTTACGTAACATCGGCTTTGCTGAATTTTGTTGATACCAAAGATGAACTGGCTTTTGTGCTGGGGCACGAAATGTCGCACATTCTTAACGGCCACGTGGTACGTAAAATAAAGAAAATTGCATTTTTAAGCAATTTAGGTCAGAAATTGAGTTACCAGCAATTCTCCACCATTGCCCTTGATTTAAGTATGCAATTATCAGCGCCTTTTGATCAGATTGACGAATATGATGCTGATAAATCGAGCCTGCAACTGGTAAATAAAGCCGGTTACGACGAAACCGCATTTAACGCTTTCTTTATGAAGCTGGAGCGTTATGACAGGAAAGACCTGCTGAGCCGTTTTATGTCAACCCACCCATCATCGGCCAACCGCCGTAAATGTTTAAATAAATTAATTGCAAAGTAATTAATAGCCCGTTTTTATTATGATACTAAAAATTGATGAATTAAACATTAGCCGCCAAATTACCGAAGGTGAGGTGGTTTCGATAGGGCGCACAGGTCATGGTCAGAACATCGAACTGGATAGTGGCGAAGTGTCAAGGGAACATGCCGCTGTAAAGTTGGAGGGTGGGAAAATATGGGTATTGGATAAAAAAAGCACCAATGGTACGCTGGTTAACGGTCAGCGTGTAAAATCCGAAGCATGGCACCAGCTTGGCACAGGTGATAACTTGAGTATTCGTGGCTTTAATTTTAGTTTTGTTGATCCGCAGGCCAGGCCGAGGCCCGAACCAAATCACCAATCAAGCCCTCCCCCAAAGCCTCCCGGCGGAGCGCCCAATACCGATTTAAATGCCAGGTTTACCGAGCTGGTGCGGCTTAAACTACCTATAAAAATAGGCCGTTATACCGAAAACAGTACTAATGACATTATACTACCTGATTTAGTTCCGGATGATAAAATTGTTGGCCGCTACCACGCCGAAATCACGTTTAACGATGGAAAGTATTGGATTGAGGATCTCGATTCAAAAAACGGCACCTATGTAAACGATGAGCGGATACCTTCGCGGCAGCCACGGCCCATTGATAAAAAGGATACCATACTTATACACCTTCATTATTTTAACCTGGCCGAAGGGTATAAAGATTTGCGGCAGGAGGTTGCTATTAGGGCTGAAGGAATAGGAAAAACTTACGCTAACGGCTTTGTTGGGCTAAACCCAATGACAGTGGAAATTCCTTATAAGCAAATTGTGGCGTTGATGGGTCCTTCCGGTTGCGGTAAATCAACACTGCTAAAGGCCCTTAACGGCGATAGCCCGTCGAGCTCGGGTAATGTGTACATACATGGATTGTCGTTACGTGAAAACTATAGTCTTTTGAAACAAAAGATTGGCTATGTACCACAGGACGACATAATTCATAAAGAGCTATTGGTTGAAGAAACCCTTTATTTGGCGGCGAAACTTAGGCTGCCTGACGATACCCCTGTCAGCGATATAAACCAGCGGATTACTGATGCATTAAACAGCTTGAATTTCGATGATGATATCCGAACTGTGCCGGTTTGGAAGCTTTCAGGAGGGCAGCGTAAACGGGTTTGTATAGCTGTAGAATTGTTAAGCAAACCTACTATTTTATTTTTGGATGAGCCGACGTCGCCTCTTGACCCTGAAACGATTGAAGAGTTTTTACTCTCGTTGCAAAAATTAGCTGAAAATGGTACTACGATTGTAATGGTTACCCACAAACCGGAAGACCTGAACTATGCAGATAAGGTTATTTTTATGGCTGCAAAGGGCTATTTTGTGTATTATGGCAGTAAAGATAAAGAAACAAAAAAGTTCGATGGATTGACTAAAAAATTCGGAGTGGATAACATTATTAAGGTTTATACGATATGTGGAGATAAAGAAAAGGATAAGGATAAAGTAAAAAACAAAGCGCTTCAAGCAGCTTTTGTGGAAAAATACTATATAAAACCAAATGAGCGCATTATAACAAGGCCGCCAAGTAAAGGGATTAGTATAGACAAGAAAAAATCGTTGTTATTGCAGTTTTATTGGCTTTCTAAACGTTATTTCAAAATTAAAATAAGTGATAAGCAAAACCTTTATCTTTTATTAGCGCAGCCGTTTATTATTGCTGGTTTGGTCGGATTTATATTCCATTCGGTAAATGTTCAGGTAATGATGCTTATAGCAATATCGGCTATATGGTTTGGTGTAAGCAATTCTTCAAAAGAAATTGTCAGCGAATCTGCAATATATAAGAGAGAGCGGATGTTTAACTTAAATATCCATACTTATATCTTATCAAAATGGGTTGTATTATCCCTGATTTCTATTGTACAGGTAATCATCTATATCGCTATCATTCACTTAAGGTTTTATAAAAGCGACGTTTTGGGAAGTTTCGCAGATAACGCATTACTCATGTTTTGCGTTGCATCATCTGCTACTTTGCTTGGTCTTTTTCTGTCATCATATTTTAGCAGCACCGAAAAAGTTTTAACAGTTGTTCCAATTGCACTGATGCCTCAGATAATGTTAGCCGGGGTGGTTGAACATATAGGAACATTAAAAGTTGACATTTTAAGCTATTTTACGCTTGGACGCTGGGGAACGGAAGGGTTTCTAAGAATACAACATCAAGAAATAACCATGCTTGTAATAAAAGACATGGGTAAACCCCCGGAGAAGGTTTCTGTACTTACAGAATATTTTTATAATAGCTCGCTTATACAAAGCAACGAGCAAATAACGAGACTGTTTGAGGGTATTCATTCAAACATATTCGTCATCCTGTTCATCAGCATCATCATGTACATATTAACTTATTATTCCTTAAAAAAGAAAGATACGATATGATGACGCAAACCTATAGACCGGCAAAATTCGACATAAAAAGACTTACTTTTTTTTGTGCGATGACGATGTTGTGCTTCGCTATCAGTTCATGCATGAAACGGCCGGTGTTTATTAAAGTTGAATCGGTAAAGATTGGGTCACTGAAAGATTCGGTGCTACAAACCTTTGTTAACTTTAAAGTTTATAATCCCAATAGTGTAAAATCTTATTTAACGGCCTCCAACATTAAAACCTATTATAAGGACAAATTGGTTGGCAGCAGTGTTATCAGCAACGAAGTGGTTTTGCCTGCTAAAGATACGGTGATCATCCCCCTCGTATCATCTATAAACCTATGGAACCTGGCCGGCGTATTTCCCGAAATTTTAGCGAGCGACTCGGCCACCTTCCGTATTGAGGGCGATAATAAAGTTAAGGCCCTGGGGATAAACTGGAACATCCCAGTAAAAGATAATATAAAACTGAACATAAAACAGGAAGTGATTGCCCAGGTTGATGAAACTTTTAAAAGCAACGCTAATTTCAAGATCAAAGAAGTAAAGCTAACCCAATTACCGGGGCTTAATAAAACAGCGTTTCATGTGGTGGTACAGGTAAAAAACAGCTTCCCGTTTGATTATAGCCTGTTGAATATGGATTTGGCTATTTACCGCAAGAACGGAACAAACCCCATTGCCCACTGGAAACTGACCAATACAATAGCTCAAAAGGCAGGCGCGGTTGTCAATATCCCGATTAGTATTGAAGTTGATAATTTAAACGTTTTGAGCGAAGTGAGGCTGTCGGATATTTTGCATCCCAATATGGAAATTTTACTGAAAGGCGAAGCGGTAATTGGTATTGGTGGCCATACATTCACTGTACCTGTTGAAGAGACCACTAAAATAAGCCTGAGTAACTTAACCGGACTAAATTTTTAAAACATGACCGAAGCACAATTAATTGAGGGACTAAAAAACGGCGATGAAGCGTGTTTTAAATATTTGTACAAGTATTATATACCCGATGTAAAAAGGTATATATTAAAAAATAGCGGCGATGAGGACAATGCCAAAGATATGTTTCAGGAGGCGGTTATTGCTTTATTAGGCAACTTACGCAGTGGGAAGTATGCACATCAAAATAATTTGAAGGGCTATTTTTTACGAATTGTAAGAAACAAATGGCTGGACAGGATTGACAGAGGCGAGGCAGATGATACACCGCTAATTAACGAGCCCGTTGGCGAGGATAAGCCATTTGAGTTTCCGGGGCTAACGTTGGGTAAGTACCTGAAACAGGCTTTGCAAAAACTGGGCGATCCCTGCAAATCCTTAATTATCGCAACAGTTGTTTTAAAGAAAAGAATGGAACGGGCAGCGCTGGACTTTGGCTATGCCGATGCACATTCGGCAAGGCAGCAAAAGTTACGATGCCTTAAAAAACTAAGGGAATTGATTGACCCGCAGTTATTGATGGGTTTAATTTAGAGAGATTATGGAAGAGGATTTGAACGATATTGACATTATTGATAAGTACCTGAGCGGCGAACTTAACGAAGCTGAGCAACAGCAATTTAAAAACCGCTGCTTAACCGATAATGACTTTAAAAATGAGGTTGAGATATACCGCAAAATATACGAAGGCCTTGAACAGGCATCGGAAGCTGATTTAAAAGACAAACTATCGGCCTTGCTTGATGAATATGAGCAGGAAGACGTATTGACCGGAAATAATCACGATAATGTACGCCCCATAAATTGGCGAAAAACGATTTATATGTTAAGCGGCATTGCAGCATCGGTATGTTTGTTTGCCGTTGTATATTGGTACTATCAGCAAAGCAATATAAAGGGGAGTCAGTATGCCGGAAGTAAAAGACCGGCGAAAGATAGCCCGCAAATTGCGCGTGTTAATGGAGGGCATAAAATACATGTTCAATTGCCGACCGACAGCGGTGGCAAAAATCAGATAAATCCATATATAAACAGCACTACGGCGTTTACAAGCGAAATGCGGCTATCGGCAAATGCTATACGGCAGGCAAATTACCCGCAGCCGCTGAGCTATACTTTTAACGATGAAACACTTACACTATATGGAGATCCGCTGCTTGGTATGATGAAATTGAGTGTAATTAAGAAGGATACGCAGTATTACCTTGTTTACGATGATGCGGTTTACCAATTAAATAATACCAGCATCATAAGCCCGCTGATAAAGCAAAATATCCGGATAAATAATACCGGGCATGCAATCGACCTAAAGGTAACTGTTCAAATAGCGCCTCAGCAATGTACAGTTTATACTACTGCGCCTTTCGGGGTGCTTATAGCGCCAGACAGGGCCGGTAACAAGTATTATTTTACCAAACAAAATGATAAAAATATGCTGGTATTGCAAGGGAATTTCAATGCTGAAAATTGTATATTAGTAAACCTTACCAAGGATGGTTTAACCAACTGGTATGTAGTAGCCGGATCGCATGTTTTTATAGTTGGGAAGTTTACGGATAAACCAGCGCCACTAACCGAATTATCGGGCGTTGAAAGCGCCGAAGCACGCATGTTTATTAAACGCCCCCCTGTTCAGGTAACTGTTTTATCACCTTAAAATGTATTGACAACAAAACCAATCAACCTGATATAACCACAAGAAATCACAATATGAAACTTAACCAATATGAATGGGACCCCGAAAAAGATTGGATAGGCGAAGGCGCATTTGCCGAAGTATTCCGAGCCAGGGATAACTTGGATAATTATGTTGCATTAAAAAGCTACACTGTTTCATTGGCCAAAGGAGACAATCAGGCCGCGTTTAAGAGTAAGTATTCGTTAGAAGCTGAGTTTAAAAAGGGCAGGGACCTGGCACATACGAATGTGATTAAGTATATCGGGCTTGATTATATTGTGCATACCAACCACATGCAACGTGAAACAAATTACCCTGTATTAATTATGGAGTATGCTGATGGCGGAAGCCTTGAGGAGCGGATAAGAAGGGCGTACCCTACCGCCACCGATGAAACCACAATTATAGCGATTGGTATTGATGAGACGCTAACTATTATTAAAGAAGTTCTGGACGGCCTGGCATATATGCATAGCCAGGATATCATACATCGTGACCTTAAACCTGCTAATATCCTTTTTAAAAAAGACCGGAAGGGACATCCGGTAGTTAAAATAACCGATTTTGGCATTAGCAGGGATAACCTCGCAAGCGTTTCCGAATCGGCGACGGCTGGTGTTGGCACCGCCAGTTACATGGCGCCCGAGCAATTTGCAAAAAAGGCTTATGGCTTAAACGGCACTATCAGCAATCGCACGGATGTTTGGGCGGTTGGGGTCATACTTTACCGCATGCTCACCGGCAAATTGCCGTTTGTTGGGGGCGACTATGATGAAGTGGAAAAAGCCGTTTTAAATACGGAGCCTGATTACAGCAAAGTGCCGTTTCAATTTCAGGCTGTTATTAAGGGGTGCTTCCAAAAGCACGCTGCTAACCGGGTACCTGATGCAGTCGCGGTTTTAAGAATGCTGAATAGTGCACCACCTCCTTCGCCGCCTTCATCTTCGTTGCAATTGAGGGAAACTATAATCCTCATGGTCACAGCTATTGTTATTGTTGCCGTAATTTCATTAGGGGGAAGATTCGGCTGTAACGGACATGTTAATTCAAGTGCAGTAGATAGTGCCATGACCGCAGATTCAATTATCAAAGCGGATAGTGCCGCAAAAGCTTCAGCGCCGAAGGCGGATAGTGCGAAAGTGGATACAATGCGAAAAGATACAACCCAAAAAAAGTAGCATAATAAACGCATTAAAAACAGACGCAAGTCATTTTAACTCGCTGCTTTGTGGAATCATGAAGAAACCAGATGACATTTTCAATTTAACCCTATATACATACAAACAGCACAAATCAACACTATAATCATCTCACAAAAACACAGGTATGAAGCTTAATCAATATGAATGGAACCCCGAAAATGATTTAATAGGCAAGGGTGCATTTGCCGAAGTATTTAAGGCGTCGGCACCCGGGGGGCACTTTGTAGCGCTCAAAATATATTCAGAAGCAGTAGCTTCCACCGGCAGCAACGGCTCGCTTAAAGGGAAATACTCGCTGGAAGAAGAGTTTGAAAAAGGTTACGACCTGGCTCATACTAACGTGATTAAATATATCGGGCTTGATTATATTGTGCATACCGACCATGTAAACCGCCAGGCCAGCTATCCTGTGATAATTATGGAGTACGCCGACGCAGGTACGCTTGAGGATAAATTTAAGGCCGGCGAGCTTGTTGCTTTAAATGAAGCCAAAGTAGAGAAAATTGCCATGCAGATACTGCGCGGCCTTACTTATTTAAATGACCAGGGCATTATTCACCGCGACCTGAAGCCTGCCAATATTTTATTTAAAACAGACCGTACCGGTCGCGAGATTGCAAAATTGTCGGACTTTGGTATCAGCAGGGACGTGTTAAACAAAAAAGGCGCTGACTTTATGTCGACAACTACCGGCATTGGCACCAGCTTGTATATGGCCCCAGAGCAGTTTTTGAAAAAAACTTATGGCCTGGATGGTGGTATTAGCAACCGCACGGATATCTGGGCCTTTGGTGTGATGTTGTATCGCCTGCTAACCGATAAATTGCCCTTTGGCAATGACGCAAAGGACTATGAAGGGGTGCAACAATCTATCCTGTATGCCGAACCTGATTACAGCACTATAGCACCCAAATACCAGGCTGTGCTTAAAGGCTGCCTGCAAAAATATGCCGAAAAACGCCCTGCAGGCGAGGCTGATGTAATTGCATTGTTTAACAACCAGCAACCATTAGCAAAACCTTTTGATGCCGGAGCCACCGTTGATCGCAGTGCACCTGTGGAGGAAAAGAAGGCTTTTGACCCGAATGCAACCGTAGACCACAGTGCGGCCGAACCTGTAAAAAAACCGGCGGGATCGTACGTTCCGCCTGTTAACAAGGTTAACACGCCGCCGCAATGGCGCGGGGTGCCACCACCGGTAACAAAATCGGGCGGCAACAACTACATTACTTTTACTTTTATTGGGATAGGGGTAGCAATTACCATATTAATTATTGTGTTAAGCTGGCCGCGCTCGGGCCATGGCGGAACTCAGAATACCGACTCGGCAAAAATGGATAGCACTGCTGTGGCAAAAGATACTTCAATAAAAGTTGATACCGCTGCTAAAATGACAGCGGATACCACAAGGCTATCCAGTTCGGCTACAGATACGGCGGCATCTGGCTCGGGCACGGCAAGCTACGTGGTGGGTAAGCTTTTTAACAAAGGCGGTTCGAGCGAGTATAGATATACCGGGTATGTAAGAAACGGGGTTCCAAACGGCCAGGGTACGCAAACCTATACCGCCCATGGCGATAAATACAAGGGTAATTTTGTAGACGGTTATTCATCTGGATATGGCACCTACGTTACCAGCACCAGTACCTACGAAGGCGATTGGAAAGATGACCAAAAAAATGGTAACGGAACGACCACTTTTACCAATGGGGACAAATACGTAGGCGAGTATAAAGATGATAAAATAGAAGGGCAGGGAACGTTCACTTATGCTGATGGCAATAAGTATGTGGGCCAGTATAAAGCCGGGAAGAAGGACGGGTACGGCACTTATTACTGGCCCAACGGAGAAAGGTACGAGGGATACTGGAAAGCCGACAACCGTGAAGGAGAAGGTACCGCTATACACTCGGACGGCACCAGCTATAAAGGCACCTGGTTAAACGACAAAAGAAACGGCTATTTTAAAGAATATGATAAAAATGGCAACCTGACCGGGACGAATCAGTACGAAAACGGCAAGATAAAAAATGATTGACGGGATTGGTTTTCAAGCAAAAAAATAATTAAAAAAAATAGATGAAAAATGATGACGTTTTTTAAACCCAACCTATATAGTGTAAACGAAGTTCTGCAATACCAATGTTGAATGGCAGTTTTATACTAAAAACGTAAACAACATGATCAGCATAAAACAAATAAGTTATATAAATAACATAGGGCAAAGACCACAGTTAGAAGATTCTATTTACCCACAGCCCGGCAACGCTTCTGCGCTGGATGATCTGTTTATGGTATGCGACGGCGTGGGCGGCGAAAGTACGGGCGAAGAGGCCAGCCGGATAGCCTGTGAAGAGTTTCCGGCTTATTTTCGAAGGGTCCCAATAACGGGAGGGCAGTTAAAAAAAGAATATATACAGGAAGCCCAAAAACAGGTGTTGGGCAAAATGCGCGAGTTTGCTCAGCAACATCCCGAAGCGCAAAAGATGAGTACCACACTAACGCTCGCCCATATTAGTCAAAACGAAATTTCGGTAGCCTGGTGCGGCGATAGCAGGATATACCATATCCGCGATCGGCAGGTAATCTGGCGATCAACCGATCATTCCCTGGTAGCCAATTTAGTAAAACATGGCGAAATCACCGAAGAAGAAGCCCGAACCCACCCCCAACGAAATGTAATTACGCGCAGCCTGAGCGCATCGGGCCACGTTTCGGAAATTGATATTCACCACATCAAACATATTTACAACGGCGATTATTTGATGCTATGTACGGATGGCGTACTGGAACAAATTGACGAGGACCGTTTAAAAGATATTTTAAAGACTGATGTTAAAGATAAAGCCGCGGCCTTTTTGTATTACTGCGAAGGAAAAACCAAGGACAATTTTTCACTTTACCTGCTCCAGTTGGAGGCCGACCGGCAGCTACCGCCTCCCCCGGATAAAAAAAGAAACACTTTCATTATTCCCATTTTAATAGCGTTGATGGTGCTTGCGTTGGCAGCCGGACTATTTTTATTTAAAGGGACAATTCAGAAGGTACTTTCGGGTAAAAAAATGCCTGATAGTTTGGGCACCCCGGTAAAACCCGACTCTTTACCTCACGATAAAACAAACGCTACTAAAGGTTCGCCTTCGGCACACCAGCCTATCGATACCAGCGACAATGACCAAACGGATACGGTTACCACATTAAAACCTGAAAAGGCCGATCAGCAAATGGATAGTGTTAAACGTGGTCTTAAAAAAATTGGCGATAAATTTAAAAGCCACCCAATTTTGACAACACCAGGAAAACATAAAGAGCCAGGAACAAACGCTGAATCTAAAAATGACAAACCCAAACCAGACCCCTCTTCGGTTCCACCAGTAACACAACAAAACAATTAAAAATCGGCTTTATAAAACATTGAAACAAAATGCTTTCCGGCCTGTAATCTGTAAGGCAGCCGTGGGCGTAATTCACATTGTCTCATGAATTAAAAAACGATTTGCTATCCTTCGCTTCGCTCAAGGACGACAAAAGAAAAAAAGGCGGTCGTGAACATTGTGAAGTTGCGACAATTTGAATTGCACACGCAGCAACATAGTTTTACCGGCTGAATTTTCTTGCCTTTGTTTGTATCCACCTCCCCCAACGCCAATTTAAATTGACCAACGCTGATAATTTGGAGCCTTAACGAGCTGTCGTTTTTAAAACAATGTTATTGGGGTGTCAAAAGCTTTTTTAAACCAATTGTCAACTTGGTCGCAGGTAAAAACAATGAAAATTATCAGCGGCTATGGCAAGCGTTAGTCTTTTAATTATATCAATTAACTGCTAAAACGATCAAAGCCCCCCTCCGTAATCCGGAGAAGGGCTTTGCTAAAGGAGTTGAGAGTCTCCTCTTTTATTCGGCGGCTATTTTATTTATAGCCTATCATAAAATAAACCTTAGAGCCGTAGTTAGGCGTGTTCGAGCTGTAATTTTTAACCTTTATAGTTAGGGTACGGGTGTACGAAGGTGTAAAATTTACTTCGGCAAACCTGTCGGTGCTGGTATCTTTATCGTACTCATAACCATCGGGGGTTAGTATTTCAATATCTACATCTGTTACATCCATATCTTCCGAAAGCGCTACGATATCGTACTGCACCCCGGCGTCAAATGTAAAGGTTTTGGTAAAATACTCGCCCTGCTCAAGCGGGCAGCTCCACTCCTGGCCTATACCGTAGCCGTAGCTCTGGAGCAGCAGCCTCACGGAATTGTAAGTAACTCCTGGCAATGGCTTTGCATTAGTAATGGTTGCCAGGCTGATGAATAAACCGATGATAAACAATGTCTTTTTCATGATGATTAAAGTTAAAGTGTTAATATTTAGTGCTTTTACATCTATATATAGGCGGGTTTTAAAAATGTCACTCAAAAAATTTAATTTTTTTTATTTTTTTTAAAAACACAAAAAAAGCCGGTCAATAATTGACCGGCCAGCATGATTTTGTTTTATATTTTGTCAGTTGTTTAAATACGTTTTCTTCAGTTTTGAATAAGCACTGCGGTTGGCTCTATCCTTGTTAAATTCAACAAAAAATGCTTCTTCCTCGGGTTTAATATCCTCTTTGGTTAACAGGTGTGTGGCAAAAGCTTTTTCAAAAAGCTCAAGCGCACCGTTAAAGCGGCCAATTTTTGCATTATAACAACCCAAACCATATAAAGCTTTGCCGTTATTGGCCGATAAAGAAATAGCCTGGTTAAAACTGTTAACCGCTAACGAATCCTGATTGGCAAAAAGCTGCGCCCTGCCGTAATCTGCATAGAATGCAGTATCGGTTTTAGCACTTTCTGATTTATTATATTCGTTAAAATCGGTTAAAGCAACCGTGTACGATTTACTTTTAAAGTAGCTTAACCCTCGTAAATAATACTTGTTTTTAATGATGTTCAGCGTGTCTAACTGAATTACACCTGTAAAAGCGGCAATAGCCGGCGCATAGTTTTTCAGTTTGTGATTAGCAATACCGTTACTATAATAATAACGGTAATCGGGTTTTATTTTTAAGGCAGCGTTAAAATCATCTATAGATCTTGAAATTTCATTTTTATCAAAATAAATACGGCCGCGATAGTAAAGCGCGTCAGAATTCTTTTCATCCAAATCAAGCGCCTGGTTTAAGGTAATCAGCGAGTTGGGGTAATCAAATGTATAATAAAGCGTTTGCCCATATAGCACATGTACTTTGGCCTGGTCGGCTATAATTTCCTTTAGTGCAATAGCATTATTCCCCTTTTTGGCATCGTCGTAACCTATTTTTAACAACGTTAAAGCACCCGTATAATCCTCGCCTGCCTTTGTATATTTTTGCTGCAGCTGGAGCGTATTCCCTCTTTCGATAAAGGCCTGCACATTGCTATTATCCACGCGGATTGCTTCCGAAAAACTGCTGATGGCTAAATCGTTTTCGTTAATACTGGCGTGTGCCAATCCGTTTTTAAAATAAGCATCCGAGAAATCGGGTTTGCAGGCAATGGCCTGTGTGTTTAGCGTTATTGATTCCCGGTAACTGGCAGCAGCATCGGTTAAATTATTTTTTTCCTTTAATTCGCCGGCTGTAGTCAATCTTATCCCGGCTTTTCCGTGCAGGGCCAAAGCGTTACAGTTCCTTATTTTAAGTGCGTCGTTAAAGGCACTGTCGGCAGCGGTAAAATCATGTTTCGAGGCCAAATCCTGCCCTGCAAAAAAATACTTGTAGCTAATTGAATCTATAACAACAGATTGCGCGGGTTCAATCCCCAATTTCTCGGCTGCGGCGAAGTCTAAACCGGCTTTGTAGTTATTTTTTGTCTTTACGTAATTTAGTCCGCGATAGTAAAAGGCCTGTTTATTTTTATCGTTTAGTATAATGGCCGAGTCGAGGTCTCGCTGCGCACCGTCAGTTTTATTAAGCTGATATAATAATTCGCCCCGGGCAAAATAAAACGAATCGGCTTTGGGACTTAAGGCAATGGACCGGGTATAATCATCAATTGCACCGGTATAATTTACAGCCATATCTTTGTACTTCGCTCTTTTGGCATAGTAACCCGGTGTTTCGGGAGCATCATCTAATACACTGTTAATAAGGGCATCATAATCGGTAATAGCGGCAATAAAATCATGCTTATATTTAACCAAAAAATCGGCCCGGGCAATATGTGCATCGGTATAGTTTGGGAAGGCGGCAATTGCCGCGTTAAAATTTTCGGCGGCTTTGTCAGCTAAACGAACATCGTTTTGTTTATTTTCCAGCAGCTTTTCATACGCCATCGCCTCGATATAATACAACTCTGGAAAATCGTTTTTCGAGAACTTGTTTTCCTTTAGCCCCAATACGCGTTCACATTCTTTTATAGCATCATCAGGGACACCGGTTTGCAATATATTTTTAGGATAATCAATGGTAGTCAGCATTTTGGTTAAATAGTCAATGTCGGGCTGTAGCGATGCATCGGCTTCACCTCTTAGGTTATTGGCCCGCCGGTAAGATTGTATCGCCTCAGTGTATTTATGCTTACTTTTGGCATCATCGCCCTTATTTTTATAATTTTTATAGGTGTTTTTTGCGATCTCGCCTTTTACATAATTGATTTTTATAGTTAATTGTGGCGAAAACCGCACTAGATCTTTGGCTTTTTCCAATATTTCGAGCGCAGGGGCAAACTGATTGTTTTTAATGAGTGAATCAGCCGATTTGACATAATTTAATGATTTCGTTTCAATCCGCTTTACTGAATCGGCTCGTACAATACTATCGCGTTTAAGAATGACAGCCAGCGAATCCTGCGGAATAGTTTGCGTTTCCATAGTTACCGGCACATTATTTTCCGACGATTCTATGGGATTTGCAGGGTTGTAAAAATTTACACCTACAATAAAAGCATTCCAGTTTTTCCCGCTTCCACGCTCCAATCTAATCACTGCCTCGCGCTGCCTAATGGAATACGTTGAATTATTTATTTTATATTTACTATCAAACCGCGAACTAAACCTAACCCTCACGAATAGAAAGTCTTTAAACTTAATGCCCGAAACATAGTCGATAGTAAGTTTAATACTCCCCATGGCCTTTACATATTTAATATCGAGGTCGTTTAAATATTTATCAACAGGCATGTCAATAGTTTTTCCGAGGTCAGCAGCAGGGTCAACATCACTTTCAAAAATAGCCTTGTCATCATAAAATAATTTATCGGTTGATGGCAGGTAGCTGCTGTCAATGGCTGCGGTCAGTTCGCTTTTGGTGATGCCTGGTGTTGATACAAAGTTGAGCAAACCCGCCAAAGTGTGTACCGCATCTGATGCTTTTACATTTATTTCCCGGGCATCTTTTACAAAAATTTTCTCCTGAGCCTTAACATTCGCTAAAATGCTTATTGCCGCCAGTATAATCACAAACGTCCTTCTTTTCATTTTTCTTTTCCAATTTTCATAATGGTACTTTGGTAAGCTTACTAATCAGCCAGCCTGAATTTCTGGACTGCCTGTCGAACTCATTTACTTCAAAAACCCAACCGCTAATCTGGTAAAATTTGTAATTTAAAGATACCGCTCTTTTTACAACTAACCGATTGTTAACTACCTCATTTATAAAGGTTGGTAAATCGTTAGTGCCCTCGCTTACCGTTTTTACATAATAGTTTTCGATGTTTATTTTGTCCTTCGATACCAGGTCGATATTCATAAACCGGGTAGCGTGACTAAACGGATGGAGAGAGGTTTTTGGATCTCTGGCAACCGGTACGGGGGTTAACGGGCGGTTGGCAATACTATCCGTTAACCGTTGTTGTTTTAAAAAACCAGCTTCGGCGCCGGTTATTACCCATTTTGAACTTTCGTCGGGCAATTTTTTAATTTTTAGCGTAAGCAAAACAGTTTGCGGTTTTCCTTTCCAGTTAACCGAACATACCAATTTGGCGCACCAGCTATTATCAAAAAAATTAATATAAACCGGCCTTTTCTTATTGTTAACCTGGTTAATAAAGCTCTTAATATCGCCGATATTCCAGCTTTTACTTTCGGCATTAAACAGGCTTTTAAGTAATACTTCGCGGGTTAAAACTGCCGATGAGTTGTACTTTTTAGCATAAAGCTTAATCAGTGTTTCGTCTTTATTGTTAAACCTTTCAATAAACTCGTCAACCTGTTTTACGTGCCAGGCAAAATCAGTTTCATACTCGTTAGCATTAGCTTGCGAAAAGGAAATGCTGCATTTGCATACCAGCAACAATAAAATAGCATATTTACACATACCGGCCGGTGTTAAAACGTCAATTAAAAGTGTTAACCATTTTAACCGTTTCCTTCACCCCGATATCTGATAAATAAACATCCCATTTGTTTTTCAAAACCCCGTCGGCTTCAACTTTGGTGTAGTTTTTTAAAACTACGGTTATGTCTTTTTTGGTGAGATCACCATACGATAATTTACCATCAATAAAGCCTTCAAATTTCTGCACAAAAGTAACTACGCTATAAAAATTGCCGTCGGCACCCCGCCTAAATTCGGGCACGTATGTAATATCCACATACTGAATAACCACTTTATCAAAATGACCATACAAATAAGTAAGGTTTGTTAAATAAGTGCGAATATTGGTTTTAGTTATCTTTTTTGTATTGCTATTTGATACCTCAACACTTGCATTTTCATTCACAAATAATTTGCAAGCCATATCAACTCCCTTGTTTTTATCGGCCCGGCTGGTGTTTTTATTGGTGATGAGGGTGATGTAGTTTGATAGCTCGGTGGTTTTTTGCAAGGCCTTTTCTTTAAACATTTTCATGTCAACCTTTACATGTCCAAGTTTTTCATCGTCAATCGTGGTCGAGTCGGCCCATTTCACTTTTTTCGACGTTTTTTTTGAGCTCCTGGGAGCCTTAGGGTCGGCCGGTAGTTCCTGCGCTACCGCACCATAGACTATAATGAATAGTACCACCGCGCAGAGCAGTTTTTTTAGTGTTGATGATAGCATTTGTTAGTTTATATGGTTAATTCTATTGTTCATTAATTAAGCGCAATTTTTCTCTCGCAAGGTTCCGCGCGTTTGCATCAGGCGCATTTTCGGATACCCAGGTAAGGTATTTGTAGGCTTTAAAAACATCTTTCTTTACTTCTTTGCCACCGTTAGCGTATATCAAACCCACACCATACATAGCCGAAGGGTTTTTTTGCCCGGCCGATTTTAAATACCACCTCAAAGCAACACTATCGCTTTGTGCAACACCTAACCCCATGTAATACAGGTTACCCAGCATACATTCAGATTTATCATTCGCAACCGCAGCATCCGACGATGTAAATGCATCAAAGGCATTTTTATAATCTTTTTGCTGGTAAAAATCGTTGCCCTTATTATACAAATCTGCCGATGCCTGCCTGGTTTTATCGGCACCTACCGGACTTAATGCTTCCTGGCGTGCTTTATCCATTGCGGGCTTTTTTGAAATAGTATTGTAAATTATATAAGCAAGCACCAAAATCACGGGCACTACTATAGCCACTGCTAAAATAGCGGGCCCGCTCGAACCCTTAACTAAGTCGACAATTGGTTTTGTAATTTTACCGAAGCTAAACTTTTGTTTTTGTGTTCCTGGTTCCGTCCATGGTTGTGTTTCGGGGATAGGCACCGGTTCTTTTTGTACTATTGGCGGCGGCGCAGTTGCTTCAGTCTTGGCTGCAACGAACGTGCCATTAATGATTGCCGATAAAGTTTGGAGGGCCAGGGTTAAAGCTGCCGCATCAACATTATTAAATACCGTATCGCTACCAGCGCGCAACGCGCTATCTTTTGCGATGGCGTTTAACCAAATCATCAGATTTTGGCTGTCGTGAACGATGTCTTCCCGTAAATTTCTGTCTTTGTTAGCCTCCTGGGCCAATTCCGCCGGGTTAACAAACAGGATACCATTTAAATAAAAAGGATATCCGGCATAAACTCCATAAGCAAACTCCAAAAACGAGGCATAGTCATTGCCATTAGGCAATTTTGCGGCATCGGCAGGATTTGATTCTTTTAACCATAACTGAATTTTGCCTGCCTCAAAGTCAGCGAATACCTTATCATAATAGCTGTAATCGGCAAAACTTTTGTACAACAGTTCTTGTGTATTTGTCGAGGTATCGTCGCCTACGCGATAAGGTAGCGACGGATTGAGATAATATACTATTTTGAGATACCGGTTAACTATGTCAGCTTCCGATTTGTATATTTTAAGCAACCTAAAAACCTTGTTGACATCGTTTTTAGTTAGTGTGTTAACATTTGTTTTTAATTGCACGTCATCGGCTAAGTATTGTTGTGCCCTGGCCGGATTATCAAAAAGCACTTGCCCAAGCTGCGCCAAGCTGCTCACTTTTTCGTCAAAAATAACTATATATAAGCCTTCATCAGCGCTTGCAGTTGGCGCAGCGGCTATAGGTTGCTGATAAAGTTCACGGGGTTTAGTTTCGTTAAAAACCTGTTCGGGGATACGGGTAGCCGAACCGGCGAAATCAGTATTAGCGAAACCGCTGTCAGTTTTAACCGGTAAATCAACAGGGCGGGGCGCCGGTGGTTGTTGAAAAGGAGGTCCTCCATAACCCATATTACCAGCAGCTGCCGAAGGAATCTTACTATTAGCTTTATTTACAGCTATAAGCGCCCAAATAACACATACAGGCATAACAAAAAGATATCCAAAGCCCAAAGTCACCACTGTAATTAATCCTCCTGCAAAAAACATTACAACTCCGCCAGTAACAGAGGCGTAAAGGAGTCCAAGAGGACCAAAGAGGAACGCAAGAATAAAAGCAACGCCTGCACTTTTCTGCTTCCCTACAACAATAATTGTTTGCTGGTATTGTGGTTGCTGGTTTTGATAATTAGGTGTATTAGGTTGCATATAATTTGTGATGGAATAAGGTAAATTATTTAATAGCCTGTTGGCAATAATCGGTTCGGTATCAAATCTCAACTAATATAAGAAGAGATATTTAATAATCAAGTGATTATCATAAATGATTTGGAATTATAAACAAACACTTATATATTTAAAATCTGGATTCCATTTGCCTTAAACCGAATTCAACAAACGTGTATTCTACCTAACATACTTATTATAATTACTGCTTTATATACCTAATACATTGATAAAAAATGGCATTGATAGATTTTGTACGATGGGAAACGGAACCCGGCAAGAACCCGATATACGCATGGAAATATCGCGACAACGAACGCCCAAACAATAACCTTAGCACTCTTACCCAATTAATAGTAGCCGAATCGCAGGAAGCGGTATTGTTTACCAAAGGACAAATACTGGGCAAGTTCGGACCCGGGAAACATACGTTAAGCACCGAAAACTTACCGCTGCTGCGTAGCTTGTTTGGCTTGCCATTTGGGGGTAAAAACCCATTTACTGCCGAAATATGGTTTGTAAACAAATTAATGCCCTTAAATATTGAGTGGCACACCGATGCCATGATGTTTCACGACCCCGATTACAACACCATGATCCCCCTGCTGGCCCGGGGCACTTATGGCCTGAAGGTAGTTGATGCCGAAAAGTTTTTGATAAACCTGGTTGGTACGGCTTATCAGTTTGATGCCCGGCAGCTTACCGATCATTTTAAGGGGGCGATGATTTCAAAAACCAAATCGATATTGTTGCAAAATATGCAGAGCAGTAGGGTTGGTATAAAAAGTATATCGGCTTACCTGGATACCTTGTCTGCCAATATGCAGGGCGCCATGCAAGCCTTTTGGCAGGATTACGGCTTGGAACTTAAAGGCTTTTATCTAACCTCCGTTGATGTAGATCCTACGTCGCCTGCGGGCGCAAAAATAATGGGCGCCATGTCTGACCAAAGCGCACAAGCAATAGGCGGGTATACCTGGCAGCAACAACAGGCATTTAATACGGCCGATAAAGCGATTGATTCTTCGGGTGGAGGCGGCGGCGGACAGGGTAGCTTGTTGGGGGCCATTATGGCCACCAGCATGATGGGTAATATGGCGGGTGGCTTGTTACAGCCCATGCCTATGCAAGGTAACAACCCGATGGGTGCACCAGCACAGCAGCAACAGCCAGCTACCGGATATGTACCTGCAAAGGATGTGTACTGCTCAAACTGCTCAAAAAAGTTTGCCAATAACATGAAGTTTTGCCCGCATTGCGGCGACCCGTATACTCCCTGCCCCGTTTGCGGATCGGACAACGACAAACACGCCAAACGTTGTGTAAGCTGCGGCACTCAATTAACTACCGCCGGCGAAGTTTGCAGCGGGTGCCAAACAGCAATGCCTGCCGGCTCGGCTTTTTGCCCTAATTGCGGTAAACCATCCGTTACCGTTAATGCCGAGGATAATTGCAAACGTTGCGGCACCAAACTAAACAACAGTCAGTTTTGCCCTCAATGTGGTTTAAAAAAGAATTAGTATGAAAAGTAATAACATAAGCCTTACTTCACTACTCCTTGTTATAGGTGGCGAGTTTTTGATCGTCGCTTCTTTTTTTCTTATCGTCCGGCAAATAGCACGGGGCCCTGTTTTTTATTTAGATATTGGAGTGGTTACTGCCATTTATACCATTATTATTAGCCGATTTTTTAATTTATGGACCGACAAGGAGAATTTTGATGCAAAAATTGGCGGCCTGGGGCTGCTCATGTTTTTTGTTTACGCTTATACTTTATTTGCCATTGCGGGCATCATATTCGGCGTTAGCGCGCTGCTGCCGTTTAAAATACAACTGATGTATCAGGCCATACTCTTATTCCTCTTTGTGGCTGGCTCATATTTATCGCAGTCGTCTGCACGGTTTGCTGTGTCTGTCGGCGAGAATGAACAAGCCTTAAAACGCGACATACGTTCGCTTGCCGAAACTATGACGAGTATTGAAATGGCTTATCATGCCAAAAACCTAAACTGGGACGATGAGCAGCAATTGATTGTTAAGGTAAAGGAAAAGGTAAGATACTTATCGGCCTCGAACAACGCCAGCGCCAAACAACTGGAATCGGATTTTATAAACGAAGCGCAGGATGTATTATACGCTATCAGGTCAGCTGCACCCGACAAGCAATTAATTAACACCAAGCTAAAAAATTGCGATAATCTGCTAAACCAACGCAAACAATTCTACATCAATTAAAAAAACTCCTTTTATGAGCGGAAAAATATTTGCCGAATCGGCCAATCTGTACCAGGACCAGGCCAGAATTTTATTTGACTATTATCGCGAAGCGGCAGAAAGAATTGTGAGTGAAGAGGAACGTATTGAAAAAGATATAGCTGTAGCAACTGAATACCGGACACAGCTAAATACTGAGATTGCCAAAGTAAATTTGCTGAAAAATATTGCATTTATAGTGGGAGGAGTCTTGGTGGTTGGTTTTATTGCACTCATGATTGCCGGAATGGGCTCTACTATGTTTAGCGTCATGTCCATTGTAGGCGCGCTTAGCGCGGGCGGTTTTGGCGTCAAACAACTTTTAAGTCAGAATAATTTCATTAAGGAATTATCAGCAACAGAAATAAAAATTGAAGAGTTTCAGAAACTGCACCTGGAAATATTCAGAGACTACAAAGTATCAAAACTGGGCGTGGGCTATGTGCCGGTTGCCGGGCAAATTGCTTTTGAGGATAAAAGCTTTTTAATTGATTACACAGGCACAAAAAACAACGAATCGTTTGTGCTGCAAACGTTAAGGCAAAGCGACCTTTTTACCGATAAAATATCCGAACTGGAAGCGCTGCTGAAAGAGGTGCCGATGGTTGAAAATTCGAACGAAACGGAAGTGGTGGATACTGATCAATACTCCACTTCTATTCAACAGGTTACTTACCACGATTACTTTGGTGCATTAGACCGCAATTTGCGGGGCGCTGCCTATTGCATGAACGACTTGGATGTTACTTCAGTTTCGTTGCCTGTTATTTTGCCCGAGAGTGATTATGCAAAATATCTGAACGAATATGCCACCAGCAACCCCCGGGAGAGCGCCACAGTTTAAACCGTTCGACACCGTAAAATACGAGGACGACATCGACAGATTTCATGCCCTTAACGAAATGAAGAAGTCCCTTGAACGGCATTCCGTTCAGTTTGAAGATGTGTTAAAAAACCTGATGGTGAACATGGCCAATTCGGTTCAGGCCATTACCAAGTTAAAAGTTTCTTCAACTAACAGGCTCATCGATCAATCAAACAGCCTTTTATATAAAATTTTAAAAGTATCCTACAACCATTACTCCCCTACCCTTGAATCTGAAGAGATTGAGCGGATACGGATGGAAAGCTTTGACTTTAGCGAATCGGTAGAAAAATATGAGCCTTTTCAGTTGAAACAAAGCTCGCGGGTAAAGTACGATCTGATATCCGAGCGCTGGATGGCCGAAGATGGCAGCAACACCAGTTTTCCGTTTGGGATGCATCAAATTCACGAGGAAATTGTAGCACCCATGGTACAGAATTTAATGCAGGAAACCCGTCTTGAACGTTTTAAAATATACAACAACATTAAGGACCAAAAAATAAACTATTTAAATAAATGGCATCAGGATACCGAAGACTTTTATGGCCGCAACCGGGCCGAGAGTAATGATTTGATTAACATCATGCGATCGACCCTGAGCGAATATATTGCGGCTTTTAACACGCTGACGGCATTGGAAAACACTGAAAAAAGCATGAAAGAAACGTCGTCGTTAGACTCGACGGTTGTGGAATCAAAAGATAACAGCGCCGAAGTGTTTGCATCCTTCAACGTAAAATCGCAGGAGTTTCAACAGATACAAACGGATTTTGCCGACTACATGGAGCGCTTAAAAAACGATATCGACCTTAAAGCTTCCAAATTTGAACATATTGAATATTATGATGCCTCGTTGCGCGATAGCAGTCCTAAAAGCATGGCGGTAGCTACGGGCCGCATGCAGGATTTAGATCCAAGGCGAAAACAGCTGATTGCCGTTAACCCCTTTTATGCCGAAACATCAGAACTGCCGCCAGCACCTAACATTGAAGACATTACGCACGAACACATGTCTATCAATTTATCGGCTGTTGCTAAATCGGCATTGAACGATTTGAATGATGGAATTGACGTGCCAATGCAGGACATAGGTGGGGATTTTGTTTTCAAAAAGGTAGAAAAGCAGGAACCAGCCAGCATTAATACCGAGGTTGCAGCAGAGATAAGCGCGGCCGATGAACCGATAGCCGAACCAGTGGCCAACGTGATGCCTGAACCGGCAGTTGATGAAGTAGTAAGCCCTGTAGTAAATATTATTCCGGAGGTGGAAGAGTCTGTTATCCCGGTTATTGAAGAGATAACCGAAGCCCCGGTTGTAGAGGCAATTACCCCGGTTCACGAAGAACCAATTACATCTATTGTAGAGGAAACGGTGAGCCCGGCAACCGAAGAAACAATCGTGTCGTCATTTGAAGAACCGATTGTCCCGGCAGAAGAAGAAACCAGGGTCCACGATTTTGGTGAAACCATTATCCCCGGAAGGGAAGAAACCATGGCCCCGGATTTTGGTGAAACCATCATCCCCGGAAGGGAAGAAACGACTACCCCAGATTTTGGAGAAACCATCGTCCCCGGAAGGGAAGAACCCCCCCTCCCCTATTGTTGAAGAAACAACTACTCCGACAGAAGAGCCAATTGTGCCGGTTGATGCACCTGTGCCACCACCCGCGCCCCAGGCGCCAATTGCCGCTATTAACTGCGAGGCCATTGCGGAAACTTATACCGCGAGATTTGCTGCTGAATTTACAGATCAGGTGGTTTTTGTGTCGCCGGTTAGCGTGAATGTTTTTACGAGTTACGATGGGATACAGATAGCCTGCGAGAATAAAACAGAACTGGAAAGTACGCCAACGTTTTGGGAATTGTTTAACATGGATAAATCGAATACCAAACAGCTGCTTTGGCAGGAGTTGAAAGATGATGACGGCGGTGTAATGTACACCATCCTAATCCTCTTAATTGCGGAAGGTATCTGACAAACTGAATTTCTGACAATTTGAATAGGTGCTTTAAGAATTGAATTGATTAATTTATTTTTTTAAACCACAGAGAAACAGAGAATGCACAGAGTACACAAAGGTTTAAATATTAATGAGAAACAGAGCTTTAGATGAGTGTCAAGGCCTTGGTTTTTCCCTCTGTGATCTTTGTGCATTCTCTGTTTCTCTGCGGTTAAATTGAACCATCCATACAAAATGTTATAGAATCAATAAACTAAACCCAATGAATAAATTAAAACATAAAACCAGGGTAAATGGCAAATTTTAAGTTTACTGTAGACACCGAACCGATGGCCGAAAGCATCAACAGGGTTTCGTACCATGTTGATGGCGTAACTACCGCTGTGGTAGCCATGCAAACAGCCGTTATAATAGCCGAGCAACGGGCGGCAGACAATGTTTGCCGAAATTTAGACAATGGCTTTTATACTTTAATCCGCTCACAGGTATCGCAAAAAATAGCGCGACTTAACAGCGATGTTAACTCCAAAACAATGGAGATGGTGCAACAAACCGCCGCCCTACGGAGCATCAGGGGACGGATGGAACGCGATTATATGATGATTGCCGCCAGGTATAACAAATTGTTTAATTCGCTCAATAACAATTTGCGCATCAGGATATTTGAGTTGGATAAATACGTTACCGGCTTTGTTACCCAGGATATTGCCTCGGTAACTAACCGGTTAAGGCAATTTGTGGGTACAGTCTCAACCAATCAGCTGGAAAGTATTGGCCAAAGCCAGATGATTGCTTCATCAAAAACCAAGGGCTTAGGGTTTAGCGTGGTAGAGAGTATGCACCAATTTGTGGCTGATATAAAGCAGCAAAAATATATGGTGAGCAGTATCCTATCGAATAAAAAAGCCGAAAAGAATTACGATTTTTTTATCCCGGTTGTAATTACCGAATCTGTCGGCCGAAGCAGTGCACAAAACCAATTGCGGTTGATTATACCAAAGCCTAATGACGCCGGCCTTAATTCAACACTGGAACGAAACGTTAATAATTCGGTAATGTCAGCTATAAATGAATTAAACTGGTCCGAAGTAAACCGGGATGAAAAGCATAAAGTCGGCTTAGAATTAAACCGGCTAATTGAACGGGCAGACTATCCCGAAAGGATAAAAAAACAAATGAACACATTATATGGGGCCAGTAACTGGCAAATGCTTTAATAAACATAACCATGAGTTACAGACAGAGTTACAGCGAAACTATTACAGTTAGCGGATCGAAATCGTATACTTATCCGGCTTCGCAAAACGGAGGCAGCGGATCGGTTACTGTTTATATTGATGTGCCCATTAATATTGATATTTTAGTAGATACCAATCCGTTTGATAGCAGCATTGACAGGGCCGAAAATCATATTAATCTGCTAACCGAAACGGTCGTCGCTACCGAGATTGCGGAGGTAGCGGCTATTCACGAAGGATCGGCCCAAGTATCCAGATCGATTGTAAATGGTTTTTTTAGCTATATTAAGTACGATATCAGTCAGCAAATAAGTGAACTTAAGCCATTTGCCGAAGCCAAATTTATGGAGCTGGTTAAGCTTCGCGAAGCATGCCTTTTGAAAAAAGCACAGATGACCGAAGATTTTAACCGCATTGCCGAAAGGTACACCGGAATTTTTAACAATCTGGACAAGGAAACCAGTAACAGGGTTAAGGTGTTAAACCAGGATGTTTTTAATACCGGGGCGCAAATAGGCGATTTGGTTACCTGGTCGGCCGATAATACTTTGTTTAATATAGCAACGGTTGGTAACATGGAGGGCAGCAATACCTCATCCATGCTGTT
>Ga0206947_1049_pt1 | contig 39191 bp, 32 predicted proteins | sample Alteio_BWOrgHeat_3_FD_153239 | JGI IMG/M metagenome (GOLD analysis project Ga0206947, IMG submission 153239) | Enriched cells from forest soil in Barre Woods Harvard Forest LTER site, Petersham, Massachusetts, United States -... | ecosystem: Environmental > Terrestrial > Soil > Temperate forest > O...
GCTTAGGTTTGCGCCGTCACCGGCTGATCCACCGGCTGGAAGTATTGCTGTTCCTTTGGAAAGAAGTAAAAAAGGAAATGGCCGACCTCAGCATATCTCCGGCGGACAGGCAATTGCTGGACCAGAAGAAGAAAGAGCTCTCCGATGAGTTTGTGGAGTTTTACGAAGAATTCAGGATAACGCTTCGCGATTGATCCGGCGGATAAAAAGAATGTCAGTGTGCAAAAGAACAGCTATCAATACTTATCAGCCTTTAGCGGGGATGCCCATCTGGTGGACAGCCTCATCACCAGTGCTTTTATCCGGCTTAACGGCCTGCAAACGGCCAATTTGCTGCTGCAGAATTACCTGATCGGTGACGATTCTCCTCACCATGATACCTTGACGGGGTTCCTCGGAACCATAGCCGCACAGTTCGGCACCGACATCCTGAATTTCGAGCACCTGATCGAGTTGTTTGAATTTGTGGTCTCACCCGCAGAAAAGGTCGTCAACGGTGCGGTTTATACCCCGGCCTATATCCGGGAATATATCGTCCAGCGTACGCTCGAAGGCGCGGACATAGGCGAGGATTACCGGCTGGCGGATATTGCCTGCGGCTGCGGGGGCTTCCTGTTAACCGCCGCACAACAGTTGCATGAACGGACCGGGCTCAGTTATGCGGACATCTACCGCCGTCACCTCTACGGTGTCGATATCATGTCTTACAGTATCGCGAGGACCCGCATCCTGCTTAGCTTATGGGCGGTCTGTGCAGGCGAAGAGGAACCGGTCTTCGACTTCCAGCTTTTTGAGGGTAATTCATTGATTTTTGACTGGGGCCTGGCGACCGGGGAGCAGCCTTTTGCGGGCTTCGACGTGGTAGTGGGGAACCCGCCTTATGTGGCCTCGCGCAACATGACCGCAGAAACGCTGGCCTCGCTGGAACGCTGGAGCGTGGCGGGCACCGGGCACCCGGACCTCTATATCCCTTTTTTTCAGATCGGTTTCGAACTGCTCAAGCCGCGTGGCATCCTGGGGCTGATTACCGTCAATACATTTATTAAAAGCATTAATGGTCGGGCGCTGCGGCAATATTTCGCGGATGAGCAGGCCGACCTGGTCATCATTAACTTCGGTGGCGAACAGGTCTTTCGCGACCGGAACACCTATACCTGTTTGTGTTTTTTAAGACGACAGGCCGCTGAGGGGGTCGCTTATATCCGGTGTGACAGTCAGCTGATCGGCGAACTCGCCGATGAAGACCTGCTGCGCTTCGACTATGCAGAACTGGACCATCCCGGGGGCTGGAACCTGGTCAATACACTGGAGATCCAGGCTTTCGTTAACCAGGTGGAGGGTACAGGCCGGCCCTTTAAGCAGCTGTATGTCACCAAGAACGGTATCGCAACGCTTAAAAACGATATTTATAAGTTCACGCCTACCGGAGAAGACGCTGACTATTATTATTTTCAAAACCGGGGCGGTGAGCACCAGGTCGAAAAACGGATCTGCCGCGATATCGTCAATGCCAATAAACTCCGGACGCCAGGCGATCTCGCCGACCGGCGCGAGAAGATCATATTTCCCTACACGGTAGCCAGCGGTATGGTAAGCATTCTGCCCGAACCGGTTTTCCGGGCGGACTATCCGCAGGCCTATGCGTATTTATCGGCCTTCCGCGCAGAACTGGCCACGCGCGACAAAGGCAGGAAGACCTATGAAGCCTGGTATGCGTATGGCCGCCGCCAGTCTATGGATGTACGCGGGCACAAGCTTTTTTTTCCGCATATCTGTGAACGGCCGAATTTCGTGATTTGCCAGGAACCGGAGATGCTTTTTTACAATGGCATCGCAATAGTGTCCGAAAACATGCGTGAACTGCTGGTGATCAAGAAGGTGCTGGAATCCGCGCTTTTTTTTAAATACATCAGTAATTCCACCAAAGATTATGCATCGGGCTATATTTCGATGAGCCGCAATTACCTGAAGAACTTTGGGGTTTACCAGTTCACGGAAGAAGAAAAAACGCAGTTACTTGAAACTGAAGACACGGAAGCGTTTTTGGAGCAATGTTACGGCATAGTTATCAATATCTGATTTGGTTAGGTTATGAGCAGGCAAAATAATAGGCTGACACCATCCGTTCCCACAGTCAGGCGGCTGTTATTAAGATCGGGCAATCAATGTGCTTTTCCGGGCTGTACCGATGTGCTGTTTAACGACCGGGACGTGCTCGTTGCGCAATGCTGCCATATTGAGGCGGCGAACAAAGAGGGCCAGCGTTATAATCCGGATCAAACGCCGGAAGAACGCAGGGCATATGAAAACCTTTTGTTCATGTGCCATAAACACCACCGCGAAACGGACGATGTTTCGGTCTATGATGTCGCTGCGATGCAAAAAATAAAGCGCGAACATGAGGCGCTTTTTAGTGAACAGGCATTTGTAGTGAATGCGAGCAGGCTTTCACAGGCCCGGGCGGGATTTGAAGAGCTGCTGTCTGTGGTTCATGAAACGGCCGAGGGGGTAAAACGAATAGAAAAAAGCCTGCTGGAAGTATTGGAGGAAAAAGCCAAAACTGAAGCGCTGCCGGCGCCGTCGAATGAATATTTCGGCCCCCCGCCCATCTTACAGTTTCAGGGCCGTATCAGTGAGATGAGCGCGCTGTTTTATGCTTATCCCAATCATAATACGTTTTTGATCGGCGGTGTGTCCGGTGTCGGTAAATCGACATTGACCGCCCGTTTCCTGTCGGAGCAGCCCGGCTATCAGCTGCTTTGGATAGATTGTGAAACGATCAATACCCAGGAGCTGTTTTATGACCAGCTTGCGCGCTTTATGTTACAGGTTTATGACGAGCATTCCGTCATGCAGGCCTTAAAGTCACCGGATAACGGTGCCGTCCAGCGGACGATCCTGCAGGCCATGCGCGGAAAAGCTTGTTGCATCATCTTTGACGGCCTAAATGAATTGGACGGGGTTTTTATCCCTTTATTAAAGTTGTTCAACCAATATTTCGACAGCGCAAAGGTTTTCATAACGAGTAAGTTTGATATGGATACTTTGTTATGGCATAACCCGGTGTACAAAGTGGGATTGACCGGTCTGGACCTGGATAATTTCCAAAGACTGTTCAACGCTTTTCAAATTCCGAATGCAACAAACGTTCATGGTGAAAAGCTGCACCGCCTGATCGCAGGACATCCTTTCCTGCTGAAACTTTGCGCGACGATCTTACGCGACCAGCCGGTGGAACGCTTTATTAACTTGTTGGAGGCACAACGCCCAACCGAGATCAGCGATTATGTTGGCCGGCAGACGCTGGCGATCCTTAACGCCGAAGAGTTGGACCTCTTACAAAAAGTGGCGGTGTTCAGTTTTCCTTTCCGTTATGCCATTGGCGATTCCATCGCAGGTGAAAACTACGGCGCATTGTTCAGATCGCTCCGGGATAAATACCTGATTGAAAATTTCCAGGGGCCTTTTTTAGTATTGCCCGAATTTATTCGATCGACGGTTCTTGCGCATCAGCCCCCGGCTGATAAGGCGCTTTATGCCAGTTTCGTAAAATACCTGGAGAGCCTGGGAAAAGAGGCGGTATTATTCGAAAAAAATGCGCTGGTCTATCATGCCAGCGAGGCCGGACAGGCCGAGCTGGCCCGGGAAACGGCATTGTCGTTTTTATCCGTATTGATGGGGGAAGGGAAATTTTCACTGGTTAATAAAATTGCCGGGGATTATGAATCAAACCCGCTGATGAAAGACTGGTATTTTATCTATTACATCCGCGGAAGGGTAGCCCGGTTCCAGTCTGATTTTGACACAGCGCTGGCGATGTATAATAAGGGCCTGGCACTGGGCAGCGATATCCCCAATTATAAGGTCTTGCTTTTTGAAAAAGCCAGTATACTTACGCTGTCCGCAGCTGAGGAAAACGAACCGGCTTTGATCAAAGAGGCGGAAGCCATTTATAATGAATTGCTCAATTCTGGTGACTGGAGCCTGATCGTACAATCGGAGATGAGTTTGGCCACGATCAGGCTGAGGGCTAAAAATAATAAAGGCATTGCCGCAAGATTAAAAGAACTGATAGAGAAACCGGAAACGGCAGCATTACCGGCAAATATCCGTGCTGCATTATGGCAAACGCTTGGGGATGTTCATCACCAGGCTAAACAATACAAAAAGGCTTTCCTCGTTTATGATGAGAGTATTGATCTTTATCGCCTGGCGATGGACGATTTTGGCATGAACGTTATTGATGGACTGGTGCATCTCTACGATAGTTATGGCTGGAACTACGCAAAAGCCGGCGATTATCAGGGTGCTGTAGAAATGTTTGCCTGCCGGCTGGGGCTTTGCAATTCCTTCGATCTCGGTTTGAAAAAGGAGCGGGCCATGTTTGACTATGGTTATTACCTGCTCATGAATGAGGAATATGAGGACGCGGCGGTCATACTGACCGAACATTACGAATTTGTGAAGGAAAATAACCTTTTGGATACCATAGATCATAGCCTGACCCTCGGCGCATTGGCTTTTGCACATTGGTATAGCAGTGACTATCTGAATGCGGTCGAACTGATTGCGCTGCTGGTGATGGCCATCGCAAGCAGGGGTCACCGGCCGCCAGTATCCATTATGGAGCGGGTAAATATGACCGAGGAGCCTGACAAATTAGCGTTTTTCGACCAGAGGGCCTATATGTTCATCATTCCGGAAGGTCAAGGTTTTGCTGATTTTAATGCCTGGTGTGCAACGGTCATAGCCCAAAAACCTCATTTGGAAGGACCGCTCAAATCGTTTTTCGTCCTTGACCGTGAAAATTTTAAGGATGGGCCTCCATTTTCCAATAGAAAATAACATACACTGCCCGCTACCCGCTTGGTTGCCCGTGCGTATCAAAGCCCCGGCCCCCCTGTTTTACCCGCATGCCCCTGCGGATCGCCGCTCAGCAGGTAGCTGTGCCCGGCGTTCAACATCGGGTGAAAGATCGGTCATGACCAGATCTTATTCAGTTCATTTCGTTGGATAAGGATCCCTGTTCAACCGCAGCTTTATGCAGGCTTAACACCTTGTTCACAAACACTTATTTATTTTGCTGCGGAATTTTCCGTAAATTCGTTCAAAGTAAAACTTGATGGCTGCCCGGGTTGATCTTACGGATAATGCGCTCTTCGCCCTATTAAAGGAGGGGGATCAGCAGGCCTTTACCGAAATTTTCGGGCGGTACTGGGATAAGCTGCTGGCTGTCGCCGTCAACCGCCTGGACGACGAGCAGGAAGCCGAGGAATGCGTGCAGGATGTTTTCGTGAGCTTCTGGCAAAGGCGGGAGGAACTGGTTTTGAAGCATAATTTGTCCACCTATCTTTGGACCGCGGTGAAATACCAGGTACTCAACAGGCTGGATAAACGATACGCGAAGCGGAAACTCAAAACCACCGAACTGCGGGATGATAACGTGATCGGGCTACATTCGCCGGAAGTTTACCTGCTGGAAAAGGAACTGATGGCGCGTATCGAAGTCACTGTGCAGGAACTGCCGGAAAAATGCCGCATGGTGTACCGGCTGAGCCGGGAAGAAGGCAAAACCAACCCCGAGATCGCCGCCGAACTGGATATCGCTGAAAAAACGGTGGAGGGGCACCTGACCCGCGCGCTGCGGGATATCCGCACCCACCTGACCAGCATTGGCCCGGCCTTCCTCATTACCCAGATCCTGGAAGAGCTCCACCGAAAAGGCTAACTAATTACCGGTCTTTTCCGCCTGACGGGCCGTATCAATTTTGATTTGCGCCGGGTCATCGACTTTTATCAATCCCCCTTTTTTTACCACGCCGGTAACACAGATTCTTTTTCCTTTAAAATGAAAATAATCCGGGTCGATGGTCTTCAGGAATTGGTATTTAAACCTGATCGAGACAACGGCGTAATGGGTTGAGTCGCCGAGGTACAGTCCGACGTTAAAGGCCTTATTGCGCTCGCGAAATACGCGGTCACAGAGGATGACTTTTTCACCGGTATGGTTGATGGCTTCTTTGGCGCTAATCACGGTTTGCGCGGATAATTTGCTGCTTGCAAACAGGATACATGCGAAAATAAGGATAAGGGTTTTCATGGAATAAAATTTAAGATACATTGTTGGTTAGTTAATTATTTGGAAATCTGAACGGAGAAAGTTATAAAGTAATTGTGTGGCCTTTTGCAAATGCGGAAAGTCGATCAGGTTGATCTTGTCCTGCTGGGTATGGTGTTCGTCAAAACCGCCGGAACCTAATAAAATGGACGGCACTTTCTTTTTCATAAAACTATAGCTGTCTGTATTGCTGAGTTCGTCCCGCACACTGTCTGTAACGCTAAATTTTAAGTCCGCTCCGGCGAACATTTTGGCTGACGTAAAAAAGTTTTTTTGAAACTGCGGGTCACCCAGCGCCCAAAGGCCGTGAAAGGACCGGTGCTTGCTGCCAACTTGTTCGAGGTTGATATTCATCAGCATATTTTTGACAGGTATAGGGGGATGATCCATAAAATATCGCGAGCCTAATAAACCCAGTTCCTCGCCGCAGTAAAAGACAAAAAGGAGCGGTCTTTTGGTGGGATGATGGGCTATTGTCTTTGCGGCGGCTAGCAATGCCACACAGCCGCTGCCATCGTCATTGGCGCCGTTATAGATATGGTTTCCTAATCGACCGATATGGTCAAGGTGCGCGCCGGCAATGATGGCTTGATTGTTCAATTTCTTGTCTGTACCCGGAAGACTGGCAATCACGTTATAGCCATTCACACTGTCCTGTTTAAATTTGATATTGACCAGGGTTTTCGGGTCTTTATTTAGTTTTCCAGCTAATGCCGGGCTGACCATGATGATGGATAATTGAGCGTTTGAAGGAACAAAATCAGCTGCATAGTGCATATAGCCAAACCGGTATTGCCGGATCACCGTGGTTTCCCAGTCGTTGCTTTGCTGCGCGTTCGGCATAAGTATAACACCGGCTACCTTTCGGCTTAACAAATTTGCTGTTTCAGCCGAATCGGGCATTTCTTTTAAAACAATCCAATCACTTGTTAAGGAAGCCGAATGCTGCAACACGATGAAATTGCCACCTTTATGTAGATAGGTTTTGCCATTTATGACAATTGTGCTTCCATCATAATTGTCCCAAATGAACGGTACCGCCTGAAACGTTGTTTTTATACCTGCTGCCTTTAATTGGCCGGCAACATATTGTGCCGCTTTCAAGTAACCGGGCGAGCCGGTAAAGCGCCCCTCGGTCGCATCCGATGCGATGCCGTACATATCCTGTTTTAATTGTTTGATCGTTTGTGCCTGCGCTGCAAAACCACAAAACATCAATAAAGCAATCATATATCTTTTCATCTTATTTGCGGGTCACTTTTAATACCTGTTTACCACTTTCGATTACGACCAGGGAGTTCGTATCAGGAAACTGCAGCTGCACGTCATAGCCTTCCATAAAGAATTTATTGGCTGATTCCGGGAATACGGTTACGGTCGGTACGCCATCGCCGGAAATCTTTAAGGCATTGCCATCTTTCTCTACGTTCACCAGTTTGCCGTTACTTTGGGCATAGGTGCCGGTATAGCTTTGAATGAGTTGGTCAGCGATAGCGATCCTTTCGTGGCTGGTGGCGGATTTATTCATGGTTTCCAGTACCTGAGTTCCCAATGCCAGTGCACGCTTAATCACCCGGTCGCAAATAAATTCCCCATTGTCGCCATTGGTCATCACCACCACGCCGCTTTTTGATCCCGGCAGGAAAACCGCCATTGTTCTGACGCCGATGTCGGAGCCACCGTGCTGTAAGGCGTAGGCGCCATTGGCCAGGCCGTCCACCAGGCCCCAGCCGAGGCCGGAGGCGTTGCCGGGTTTGGTCCTTCTTTGCGGTTTAATCATGTCGGCATAAACCGGGCCGCCTTCATTGGCCAGTTGCATGGCATAGATCCCCAGTTTACTGTAGTCCTCAATGGTGGTGATCAGGTCGTCGGCAGCGTTTACCGAAGTTTGAATCGAAGTGGTATAGCGGTTGCCCTGGCCATCGTGCCACATGGCGAAACGTGTTGTGTCCAGGTTTTCGCTCCAGTATTGTGTGTTTTTCATACCCAGCGGCTTAAACAGATAAGTATCCATCAATACGGCAAGCGAAACTTTGAACTTGGCTTCCAAAGCGCGGCGCAAGTATTCAAATCCTTCGCCGGAATAGCCAGAGGCAGTGCCCGGCTCAAACTTGAATTGGAGTTTGGTGCCGCCATTGTCGGAGCGCCAGTTTGGGAAGCCGGTCTGGTGGCTCAGGACGAAACGGGTGGTGAGTTTCATCAGGTAAGGATCACCTGCTATATCCGGGTCGATCCAGTAATGGGCCAATGGTTCATCCAGGTTCCACTTGCCCAGTTCCACCAGCTTTAAAGTCAGCATAGCGGTAACGGGTTTTGTTTGCGAAGCGATATTGAATAAGGTATTGTTTGGGGCAGGATGCCCGGCCTGCAGCTCACCAAAGTTTTTGACCCATTTGATCCGGCCGTTTTCGATAATGCCGACACCGACGCAGGGAACATGGTATTCGGCCATCAAGGCCGGGATGTCTTTGAGTAAATTAGTATGTACCGTATCGGTTTGCGCAAATGCGGGGCCGGTCAGCAGGAATAAGGCGATGACGGAGGAGATGAGTGTTTTCATGTTTTTAAGATTATGACCAAAAGTATCCCGGCGGAAAACGCTAAAAAAATATAAGTGCTGAACATAACCCATCCGGTGATGAACGGATTTACAGCGGTGATGAAACGTTCATCATCAAAATGGATATGTTCATCACCAAAATTTGGCGGTAAAGCCTGACCATCGTTTCTTTGGGTAATGAAAACATTCGACTGGACCCGTTTATTCGCCTGGCCGTATAAGGTTTACACCCAAATCGTGTTCTGGGTGATCGTTTTCTGCCTGTATATTTTACTGAAGGAATATCCGCAGCGCATGACGGGGATTACGCTGTTCTGCCTGGTATTCCAGGAAACATTGGAACTGGTTATCCCATGCTATTCACAAAACCTGCTGGTATTGCCATTTTTCAAGCGCCGGAAATGGTTTGTTGGAGGCCTTATTTATGTAGTGCAATTGGTAATATTGATCAATTTATTACCTTATTTGCTGAACCTGATCGGCCGGCTTTTCGCGAAGCTGTTCCATATCACCGATGTGGTGACCAACTGGCAGGACCAGCACTTTGCCTTCACCATGGTGGCCTTCACCGTGATGGCTTCACTGGCTAAAGTTGGGGTGGACCGTCTGATCCGGGACAAAGAACAGAAGGAGAATGAATTGCGCCATTTAAAGGCACAATTAAACCCTCATTTTTTATTCAATACGCTGAATAACCTGTATGGCCTTTCGGTTACCGAATCCAAAAAACTGCCGGGCCTGATGCTGAAATTATCGGAGTTGCTGCGTTATTCGCTGTATGACACCAATCAAAATTATGTCGCCGTCAGCAAGGAACTGGATTATATTACGAATTACGTCGAGCTGGAAAGAATACGGTTAAGTGAAAAAACGGATATACAGTTAGCTGTTTCTGGTGACTATAACGACCAATACCTTGCGCCATTGTTATTGATCATCTTTGTAGAAAACGCCTTCAAACATTTCTCGGCAGCAAAAGAACAAACACCATTTGTACATATTGGGATAAGCATAGAAAGCAGTCATTTACAACTCCAGGTCAAAAACTCGGTTGATCCGGACTATATACCCAAAGTCAACAAATCCAAAGGCGGCCTGGGATTCAATAATGTCAAACAACGCCTGGATCTGATCTACCCGCAGCAGTACAGTTTAAAAACAATCAAGGACGCTAACTTTTTCGAAATAGATTTAACGATAGACCTGAGCTAATGAATATCAACTGCATCATCGTGGACGACGAACCTATCGCCAGGGATATCCTCAAAACCTATATTGAGCAAGTCCCTTATTTAACCCTGGTGGCCAGTTGCGAAGATGCGTTCGAGGCGATGCAGGTGCTCAAAACAAAGGACATCGACCTCATTATCCTCGACATCAATATGCCCCGGCTGACCGGTTTTGAAATGCTGCGTACGCTCAAAAAATACCCGGCCGTTATCATTACTTCGGCCTACCCGGAATATGCGCTGGAAGGCTTCGAGCTGTCGGTGACCGATTACCTGCTCAAACCTTTTTCCTTTCCGCGCTTTGTGCAGGCCACGGAAAAAGTCGTGAACAAAACTACTGAAGCCCCGGCATCAAAAGACGAAGACTTGTTTTTGATGGTCAAATCAGACAAAAAACTCACTAAAGTCTTCTTCGATGACATCAGCTATATCGAAGCCTATGGCAACTATATCTTTATTTATACGGGGCAGGAACGCGTCATGTCCAAACAAACACTCACGCAGTTTGAAGGACAGCTACCCGCATCCAAATTCGCCCGCATCCATAAGTCCTATATTGCTTCGCTCAAAGCCATCAAATACCTCGAAGGGAATGAAGTGTCTATCGCAGCCAAAAAACTGCCGGTAGGGAAAGTTTACCGGGAAAGCTTATTAAACAAACTCAAATGATGAATTAACCCATGAAATCATTATTGCTGCTCGTATTTTTTTGCCTGGCCTGCACCTGCAGTAATGCCCAGCAACCGGCACTCAGCCTGTCAAAACAACAAATGTATGCTGATTTCGATACCCTGGTCGGGAAGATCAAAACGCTTTCGCCGCAGATCGCCATTAAGAAAGACCTGTGCCATTATGATGCACTCGCGGCAATGTCCCAACTGCGAAAGCAGATTGACACGGTATCAAGTGATTTTGCATTTTACCTGCTGATCCGCCGAGTGCTCAACGCCTCGCAGGATGAGCACACCAGCTACCAGGATTTTTACCCGGACGAGATGCGGCGCATCGAGTCGGCCTTCCGGATGTACCTGCCGGTGGCCTACCTTAACGGCAGTTATATCATCCGCGAACCTTTTAGCGCCGGTAATGACACCGTATACACCGGCACCGTCATCACTAAAATCAACGGGCTTCCGGTGGACGATTACATCCGGCAACACCTTGCCGACCGCTATTACAGTTATGACCTGGCGCGGCATAAGTTTTATTCGGCAGGTTTCTTTAAAAACCTGGCAACGCTTCTCCAGGAGGACGTGACTTTTACTTTCCAGGATACCAAAGGCGTGGCAAAAACGATCACCCTGAAGACCCATGCGCGTTTTAACTACCTGAACCACATACATGCCGCCCCCGACACGACCAAAATAGAATACTGGCCGGATCAGCGCGCCTTGTACATCCGGCTGACCGCCATGGACCGGCAATTGATCCCATACCTGTACAGGGAACTGGAAAAATACCGGCACCCGTCGCTCAGGCCTGAGTGCATCATCCTGGATATCCGTGAAAACGGTGGCGGCGAAGATACGGTCTGGCAATCGCTGTATGCCCGGATCATTGCCAAACCGGTAAAACTCCGCTTAAAGATCGACGATTATTCGGCCTCGCGCGCAATACGTAAGGAAACCAATCCCCTGCTATCCCGCTATGGCTTATACACCATCCTCGACACCACCGAAACACTCGACCCGGATACTAACTCGATCAGGTTTGATGGCAAGATCATCGTGCTGGCGGAACATATTTATTCATCAGCTGGCAGTTCGATGGTCGTTCCCAACGCTGACCCGCACGATCATATTTATGGAATCGGCAGAAAAACCGGCTTTTTTTTGGGCGTGGGATTTTCACCGCTCAACTTTGAACTGCCTTATTCGAAAATGACCTACCGGATAGCGCCTTCCCTTAATGTAACGGGCGTAAAAAAACTGGTTGACCTGATGCATGACGATAACGAAATTGAACTACCCATGACCCTGCAGGAATTGATCGACCTCCAAGCTCATCCCGGGAACCGCTTCGGCAAAGATTTCCTGATCCTTTATGATCCATTTGTCCGCAAGGCCCTGGCGCTGTGAACCAGGACATTTCCTCGGCCCGGATTATTTTCATTTTAAAGGAAAAAGAATCTGTGTTACCGGCGTGGTAAAAAAAGGGGGATTGATAAAAGTCGATGACCCGGCACAAATAAAAATTGATACGGCTGAAAGGACCGGCAATTAGCCATCGCCAGACACTAATTCAGAACTCGACGTTTTTTGCCAGGGTTTTGAACCGCACGCCATTCGCTTGCACCACGGTTATCGTGACATGGCCGGTCTTGCTGGTTTTGATATCCCGGACAACGCCGGATTTCCCTTTATGTGTACCGGCGGTCACCTTACATTCAGCGCCGTCCGTTAACTGGCCTGCTGTTATCGTGCTCATTTTATCTTTTTTATAGGTAAGTAATATAACGTGAGTTTACACTTTTTACGCCAGAAGACAAAACTATTCAGGCTTAGTTTTTATCATGCCATCCTTCACCACTCAAATCAGGATTTGAGCGTCATGCTGGTTTCAATTCGAAATCATAGCAGTAGCGGGCGCAAAGGCTGCTAGGAGTGTTTAATAACCAATAGCATCTGTTGTAACCTTTTGTCGAAATAGATGGTCAAATTAAAAAACGTAAACTCCCAATATGAAATATCTTTCCATATTTTTTCTGTTCAGCATTATCAGTGCCGGCAGTGCTTTTGGCCAGGTTAAAGGTGCTGAACCAGCATTTTTGGTAGACAGCAGTATGCTGGTGTGGCAGTACCACTCCAAAATTATCGGGGAGGATTATACCATTTACGTAACCATGCCATCGGGTTATGATACTTCGAAAACAGGCCGCCCGGTTTTATACCTCACAGATGGCGACTGGAACATGACGGTAGCCCGGGATTGTTTCGACATGCTCGAACAGGATTACTACACAACTACACCAATCCTGGTTGGTATAGGTTATGGCAATAGAAAGAATATGCGGGGGCGGGACTTTGAACCCAAAACAGGCGGCCCCAACTTTCTTTCATTTATTGAAACCGAGTTGATGCCGTTTATAAAAAACAGATACCTCACCAATGGCGACAATGCCTTATTCGGTTATTCGTACGGCGGCGTATTTGCCAGCTATGTATTATTCGAACACCCGGGGTTATTTAATACCATATTGATGGGTGCACCGGGCAATGGTGGAGGCGAATTAACATCGCTTGCTTCATCGGCAAAAAAATACTTTGAAACGCACGCCGACCTTCAATGTAATGTATTTGCAGGCGTAGGTTCTTATGAACCGGAAAAATCTGCTAACGTCAGGAAATTTGGTGCTTACCTCCGGGCCAAAAATTATAAAAGTCTTAACTATAAAACCCTTATTATACCTGGTGTGGCTCATGGCGCAGGTTTAGCGCCAGTTATGCAAAGCGCCATGAAATTTGCCTATTGCCGTACGCATAAAGCGATCACCGTACCGGTAACCGGGTTGGCAAGGTATGCGGGCATCTACCGCAGCTCCGAAGATCCGGCATTAAAGCTCAGACTTTTTATAAGAAACCGAGCGCTTTATTTCCAGGTAGGCAAGATTAAAACACTTCGTTTCGTTCCTTATGCCAAAGATAAATTCTTTATGTATGAGGACGAAAAAACAGGCATCAACTTTAAAAATGATGGCAAAAAACAATACTTTCTTTTTACAACATTAGATGGAAAGCCGCAACGAATTGATAAGATAAATTGAGATCTTTTCATCATGCCTTAAATTGCTTTTGCCAGTAAATTCTATTTTTATAGTGTAAGAAGTGTCAAGTCTTCTGTTGTGAAAAGTGTAAACTCAACTATCTTATTTACAACACGACTATCCATTCAAACTTTTTTTTCAAAATGGGCAAGGGATAAACCGATTTTTCCTGACTAAGGGGGAAATCAACCGATCCATGGACAAGAGATTTACGGAAAGCTATATCGGGGAACTGGCGCATAAATACAAGACTGGCACGCTGACCCCGGAAGAACAAGCTGATTTTGATGCCTGGTACCAAAGCCACGACGATACTGAATTCGTTCACAGCGGCGCGCAGGACCCGCAGCAGGTCAAAGACCGTTTGCTGGCTAATATCCTGTCCGAAACCCAGCCGGCCAAAGTAAAAACATTCCGTTTATGGCCAAGGATCGCCATAGCCGCCTCCATTTTGCTTTGCCTGAGCATCGGGCTTTATTTCTACCAGCACGCACAACAAAAACCGGCAAGCAACACCATAGCGAAACAGGATATCGCCCCCGGCCTCAACCAGGCGACCCTGACCTTAGCCGGCGGACAAAAGATCGTCTTAACCAAAGGACTCAGCGGGCAACTGGCCACCCAGGGCAATATGCAGATCAAGGTGAATGCGGGTAACGCCATTGCCTATATTCCCCAAAATACGACAGCTACAACAAACCAACCCGTTTACAATACCCTTTCCACCGTACGCGGGCAGGAGTCCCCATACCCGCTGGTCCTTTCAGACGGCACCAAAGTCTGGCTCAACGCGGAAAGCTCCATCACTTACCCCATCGCCTTTAACGGCAAAGAACGCAGCGTAAAGATCACCGGCGAGGCCTATTTCGAAGTCATCCACAACGCAGCCCAGCCCTTCAAAGTAGAAGTCAAAGGACAAACCATTGAAGACATCGGCACCGCCTTTGATATTAACGCGTATGATGACGAACCCAATATGAGGACCACGCTCATCAGCGGCAGCATCAAAATTAACAACAACACCATTTTACACCCCGGACAACAGGCCCTGCAGCAAGGACAAAACATCAAAGTCAGCAACATCGACACCGAAGGCGCCATTGCCTGGAAGAACGGCTATTTCCTGTTCGACCACGAAAGCCTCGAAAGCATCATGCGCAAAATATCCCGCTGGTACAACGTCGACATCGCCTACGAACCCGGCCAGAAGATCACCACCGGCTTCCTTGGCAGTATGACACGCTACAGCAATGTATCTGAAGTATTAAGCGCCCTCGAAGCCGCAGGCAAAGTGAAATTCAAAATAGAAGGACGAAAGATCATCGTCACCAAAAAATAACCCTAATGTTGATTAAACCAGCAAAGCGAGCCTATGGAGAAATAAAGAAACAACCCAAAAGGTAAACCAAAAAAAAGAAGCGGAAGCGTTTGCACCGCCCCGCTCCAATATCCGGTTTACCGTTCCCGATCCCGATAGCTATCGGGACGGGATTGAAAAATTGTTTGACGACAAATTCACATTAAACCAGACACTCAAATGTATAAAAAATTTACACAGTTTTTTTGTACGCCACCAGGCTACATCCATAAATTCCTGCTGATCATGAAATTAAGCACGCTTCTTTTGATCGTCACCCTCGTCCAGGTAAGCGCAGCAGGCTTCGCCCAAAAGGTAACGTACACCCAAAAGAACGCCACCCTCGAACAAATCATCAAGGAGATCCGCGTCCAAACCGGCTACAACGTCATTGTCTCCACCGATAACAGTAAGAACATCCAGCCGATGGACGTGAATTTTATGAACACGCCGCTAACAGAGGTGCTCGACCGGATATTGAAAGACCAGCCGCTTAATTATGAGATCAAGGACAAGCTGGTGATTATTAAGGAAAAAGAACCCACTATCCTTGATAAACTCAAAAGCGCTTTAACGCCATCTTCGAATCCCGGGCATGACATTGTCGGACGTATTACCAATTTTCACAGTGAACCGCTGGCTGGTGCCTCCGTCACAATTAAAAGAACAAGGACGGGCGCGATAACGGATGCGAACGGGAGTTTTACCATCAGAAACGTCAATAGCACCGACACCCTTGTTTGCAGCTTTATAGGTTATTCTACTAAGAAAATCCCGGTTGGGGATAATGCAAGCTTCGATATTAATTTGGAAGAAACCACTAATACCCTTGACCAGGTGGTAGTCCAGGCCTACGGTGAAACCAGCCAGCGATATTCTACTGGAGACATTGTAACCGTTACGGCCAAGGATATCGAGAAGCAACCCGTTCAAAATCCTTTATTAGCGCTGCAGGGCAGGGTTGCCGGGCTGGATATTCAGCAAACCAGCGGCTATGCCAGTGCGCCGGTTTTGGCCACTATTCGCGGCAGGGGAACAATAGACCCTAACCAAGTGACCGATCCTTTGTACATCGTCGATGGAGTTCCGCTAACGGTAGTAAACGTTGGTGGAACATCGAATAGCACTTCCGGCTCAAGCGGCTTTATACAAAACGGGTTACCTAATCCAGCTAATGGCCAGAGCCCTTTATTCAGCTTAAACCCTTCCGATATTGAAACGATCACCGTATTGAAAGATGCGGACGCTACTTCAATCTATGGTTCACGTGCCGCAAATGGAGTTATCCTGATTAACACTAAGAAGGGTAAAGCAGGACAAACGCAATTTAGTGTGAATGAGCAGGCCGGCTTCAGCGCAGTGACTAAATATTACCAGATGCTGAATACACCGCAATACCTGGCAATGAGGCAGGAAGCCTTCCGTAATGACGGCATATTGCCTGATGCCAGCAATGCGCCGGACTTGGTTAACTGGGATCCTAATCGCTACACCAATTGGCAGAAGGCCCTTTGGGGCCATCTGGGTAAAACTAATAATACTTCCCTTAGTTTAACTGGTGGCAACGAAATTACAACGTTTCGGATAGCTGGCAGCTATGAACATTCCGAGGAAATCACATCAGCCAGTGGCGCCGACCAACGGGCCTCGGTATCTGTTAACCTGACTCACCATCTGCTTCATCAGAAAATGACCGTTTCCTTTACAACCAATTTTTCGTTCACCCAATCCGATATGATTACTTTGCCGGGTCAGGTGACCTTTGCGCCAAACGCGCCTTCGATCTTTACGGCTAATGGTCAGCTAAATTGGGCTGACTGGGACGCAGCAGGACTTAGTAATCCGGGTACAGGTTTCTTACAGCCCTATACGTCCAAAGCTAATTTCCTAACCAGTAATTTGACAGTAAGCTATCAGTTCTTAAAGGGTTTGACAATCTCTACCAATTTTGGGTATAACAATGCGCAAGTTAACCAGACTCAATTGATACCAATAGCATCGCAGGATCCTGCGAGCAATCCCTACGGTGCTGCGTATTTCGGTAACAACAGTAATAAGAATTGGATTATTGAGCCCCAACTCAATTATGCCGCACAATTAGGCCCCGGTAAATTTACCGCATTGATTGGGGCATCGGCTCAGGAAATTACCACGGATGGCACTTACATCCAAGGAACTGGTTATGTTAGTGATGCCTTACTGGGATCAGTATCCAATGCGCCCGCACGGGATGCGCAGGATAATTACGGAGTATACCGGTATGCTTCGGTTTTCGGGCGGATCGGCTATATCCTGGACGATAAATATATTCTGAACCTGAATGCTCGTCGGGATGGTTCGAGTAACTACGGCCCCGGTAATCAGTACGGTAATTTTGCATCTGTTGGTGGCGCATGGATCTTTAGTCAGGAGAATTGGTTCAAGGATCATCCGTCCTTTTTGAGCTATGGTAAGCTGCGTGGAAGTTACGGCTTGACCGGCAGCGATGGTGGTATACCTTATGGCTATATCACCCGTTGGTCTGCCGCGAATCTCTTCAGTTATAACGGTATACAGCCGCTCAAGCCGACCCAGCACGCTAACCCGGATTACCAGTGGCAGGAAAACAGGCAGTTGGAGATCGCCCTTGACATGGGTTTTTTTAAAGATTGGGTCACGGCCAATGTGGTTTATTACAGAAAAACAACCGGCAACCAGTTGTTGAAATACCCGACACCAATATTTAGCGGATTTGGTTCAGTGGTCGCCAATTTACCAGCGATCGTGCAAAATGCAGGTTGGGAATTTACTATTGGCGGTAAAGGGTTTCATACGCAATACCTCAGTTGGGCTCCAGCTTTCAACTTTAGCATCAATCAAAATAAGTTTGTTTCATATAGTGGTATACCCAACCCATATTTTCAAAACAGCCTGATAGGGCACCCGCTTAATGGCATCTATGTGCTCCATTATACTGGTGTTGACCCGCAAGCTGGGCAATACACATATCAGGATGTGAATCACGATGGGGTAATTACAACAAAGCCCGTGTCGCAGGGTGGCGATATGTATTTTAAGAAGCTAAGTCCCTCATTTCAAACTGGTTTTGGCTTTAACTCTGATTTTAAAGGTCTGACGCTAAGCCTGTTTTTCAGCGTAAAAAAACAGATAGGTATAAATGCATTGGCTCAGGGGTCAGCACCTGGAAGGTTTAATAATAATCAGCCGGTTGAGGTACTTGCCCGCTGGCAACAACCGGGCGATATTACTAACGTTGGTAAGTTTTCAACTCAATCGAATCAGGATCCTAACGGCTATCTGGGTCAATCCGATATTGGCTATACCGACGCTTCGTATATCCGCCTGCAAAACGCATCATTGGCCTATAAGCTACCGGACAAAACGGCCAAAAAACTTGGTATGACCGGCTGCAGTTTTTTTATTCATGCAAATGACCTGTTTACCATCACCGGCTATAAAGGGATCGATCCGGAAACCCAGAGCTTTGGTGGCATGCCGCCGGTGAGGACGATAACCGGGGGATTTTCTCTAACTTTTTAAACTGATCTGACATGAAAACAAATTATAAAATTTTATTGCTTTGTTCGTTAATAATCACAGTATTCTTTTGCCAGGGATGTAAAAAACTAACGCAGGTTCCAGAGCCTGTGAATACGGTGACCACTACAGAAATATTCAGTTCTGACGCAACAGCAACTTCAGCAATTGCAGGAATTTACACTGATATTGTATCTGGAAGTGGCTTTGCTGGTAACAATAGTAGATTGTCATACGGAAATGGCGGTACAACAATTTTTGGCGGGATGTCTGCTGATGAGCTTCATCAATTTGGGAGTATCTCACCGTATGAAAATAATACACTGAACGCCGTATCTAATAATTCCACCCCTTTTTGGAATTATCCCTATTATGACTTATACATCGCTAACGCCGCAATCAATGCTTTACCAAACGCACCCGGCGTGTCTGACGCTACTAAAAAGCAATTATTGGGCGAAGCAAAATTCTTTCGAGCCTTCTGCAATTTCTACCTCGTTAATCTTTTCGGGGATGTACCTTTGGTATTAACCACGGATTATCACACTAATGACATTCTGAAGCGTTCCTCCGTTGATCAGGTTTATCAGCAGATTATCGCGGACTTGAAAGATGCTCAGACTGCTTTGCTAGCTGACTATTCTGTTTCCGACGGGCAGAGGGTACGCGTAAACCAATATGGAGCAACCGCCTTGCTAGCTAGAGTATATTTATACCAGCAACAATGGGCATTGGCGGAGCAACAGGCATCTTCTGTAATTAAAGGCTTCGCACAGTACAGCTTGTCAAGCGACCCAAGCGGAGTATTTGCTCCTAATAGTCCCGAAGCTATTTTGCAATTAATACCTCCAAACACTTCTCCATGGGCCACAAAGGAAGCGGTCTCCCTGATTCCTAATAACCACACATCGGCTCCCGTCTACTATTTAACGTCCCAGCTTTTATCCGGATTTGAACCGGGAGACCGGCGAAGGAAGTTTTGGGTGGACAGCACCATTTTTCGTAATACCACATATTACTATCCCGCAAAATATAAAGTGCGGCAGGGAACCGCAAATAATGTTACAGAATATTATACGGTCTTAAGACTTGCCGAGCAATACCTGATCCGCGCTGAAGCTGAAGCGAACGGTGCTGGTAATGGTATAAGTGGTGCGATCAATGATCTGAATACCATTCGGGCAAGGGCTGGTTTGCCTTTGCTGCCAACGACATTACTGAAGGACCAGGTCCTGGTTGCCATAGCGCAGGAAAGACGGATCGAGCTGTTTTGCGAGTGGGGAAATCGTTGGCTGGACCTCAAAAGGACCGGCCAGGCGCACCAGGTACTGAGCAATCTGTCCTATAAACAGCCGTGGAGGGGAGATTTTCAATTGCTGTATCCGATTCCCTCTACTGAATTGATTAACGATCCTAACTTGGTTCAAAACCCTGGCTATTAAATCATTCCTAAGCAAACTTAAAAAATGAAAACGTTAAGGATTATAATATTATTTATCATAATAAGTTTCCCCGCACATTTACTTGCTCAGGAAAAAAATCGCTATGAGATAATAGGACATATCGATGGCCTGGAAGAGGGTGAAAAATTAACCATGAAACTATTTTATGGATCTGGGCCGAATGATGGTGTCAAAAGAGATTCAGCCATTGTCAAAGACGGACAATTTCATATCATAGGTGTCGTTCCGGACGGTCCGAGGATGTACTGGCTGCAATTCGGTAATCATGGGCACCACTGGTGTAACTTGTGGATCGATAATGATCAAAAAATCACCATCATCGGCAGTAATATTGATAAGATACCTTCAGCTCCAATCGGTGAATACGTTGAAATAACGGGGAGTCCCACCAATAAAGGAAGAGAAATCTTAGTCAATATGGAAAGGTTGTACTTGCAGGAACGTGGAGCAATAAATAATGAGCTCGATAAAATCAAAGACTCAATAGGGTTCAACGCTCAGATAGTGGAGGGCCTTATTCGGTCCAATCTCTTATTGGACGACCGTTATTACCAAACCATTTTAGCTTATGAGACACCTTTTACCAAACCAATTCGAGCCTATACGCTAGTAGATACGAAGGAGAATGACGGCCAGTGGGGACATCAATCATTTTACAAAAAAGCATACGATAAGCTCGACGAAAGCGCCAAAAATGGTTTTTATGGGAGGCAACTGAAGGAAATCTCTGAATTGAGCGTCGGTCAATCGATGCCGGCATTTACCTTACCAACGCCGGAAGGAAAATTGATTTCCTTAAAGGATGTCGCGGCAACTAGCAAGTTAACTCTAGTCTGGTTTTGGGCCACCAACTCCTTTGATAAAGAGCGTTACGAAAAAGAGCTCGTGGCCTTGTATCCAAGGTATCATTCCAAGGGATTGAATATGGTTGCGGTATCAGCAGATACTTCCAAGGATGATTGGAGTTTCATGATCCACCAAAAGAAATATCCCTGGATCAATGTATCCGACGGAAAGGGTTGGAAGAAAGGGAGTATAATTAACGATACCTATAAAGAAGGGGGCCATCAGATTCCCAACAGCACGAATGTATTGGTTGATCAAAAAGGGAATATTGTCGCCTGGGATCCAACCGGCGTCGAGCTCCAATGGTACCTCTGGAAATATTTAGATAGTCAAACCCCTGAAAAAACGAAATGATGAAAACTTTAAGATATTTAACATTGATCTTCCTGATGGGAGGATTATGGACCGCCTGCAAAAAAGGCGATCCGGCACCTGCGGGATTGACCGCATTGAATGTGATCAATGCCAGTACGGATGTACCGTCAGTTGCGGTAAATTTTACGATACCGCCAACTCCTTTTTATAAACAGCAAGCAGTGGTTGGGTATGGTTCCGTTGCAGAATACGGAAACTTGCCGGGTTCCTTACCGCTTACGTTAGTATCCTCCGCTGATACAACCCAAAACCTGTTCCAGGGAACATTGAATATTGGTAAGGGCAAGATTTTCTCGCTGTACATTTGCGGCACGCTGCCGAGAGTAGATACCTTGCTCATGCAGGACAATATTCCGGTTCACCGGGACAGCACCTCCGGCTTGCGGATCATTAACCTGTCCCCGGACAGCGGGCCGTTATCGGTGAATATTGCGGGGGCCTCTGCAACAGACTTTACGCCGCTGGCCTATAAGCAGATCAGTGCTTTCAAAAGTTACCCTGTTACCAGCGCGATTATCAATAACGGGGGTTACAACTTTGAGGTCAAAGACGGATCGGGAAATGTGGTCGCCACTTTTAGCTGGAACAATAGCTTTTTCCCGTTCAAGAATTATACAATGGTCATCAGCGGGCTGGCAAGCCAATCGAGTGTCCAGGTATTCCAGGTCAATAACTTTTAAGCCCTAAACAAAAGCTCAGGCAGCTAAACTTGCCTGAGCTTCAATTAAAAAGAAATTTTAATGAAACAACTATTCCTGACAGGGTTATTTTTAACCCTTTATACTCTTTCTTTTGCCCAGAAACCGGGCTGGCATCACCTCGACCTGGAAAAAGACGGCGTTTTCGGCATCAGTGCGGACAAAGCATACAATGAACTACTGAAAGGGAAACCGCATAAAACCGTCATCGTCGCCATTGTTGATGCAGGCATCGACACCAACCACGAGGACTTAAAGCAAGTGCTTTGGACCGATCCGAAAACCGGGCAGCATGGCTGGAACTGGATCGCGAAAGAAACCGGCAGGGAAGACCTGACTAACCTGATCGTGAAGAATAATGAAAGAGCGGCATTTTATGACAGCCTGCAGTATACGGTCGTGCCCGAACAGTACCGCGCAGGTTACCAGGCCTACAGAAAAACGAATCATGATCTTCCACCGCAGCTAGCGGATAAACGCGAGACGCTGGAAAAACTAATTAAAGAGATTTCATTGGCGCAAAAGATTACTGATACTATTCTGCAAAAGCTAAACAAGACGAGCCCGGCGATAAGTGATTTTAAAAGCTACCAGGCCACCGATTCCCTGCAAATCAAATTGATTAAAAAGATAGTCAAAAGGCTTGATATCTATCCTGATTGGCAAACTTATAAACAAGCAGAGATTACCGGAATCATTCAGGCTGCGCAATATCATTTGGATCATGGCCTGAACCCCGGCGACAAGGAACCGGATACCGATAAAGGTAATGCCGACATTTTCCCCGACAAGCTCGGCCCGACCAATAATCCTAATCTAACGGCCTACCACGGAACTCATGTAGCGGGCATCATCGGCGCGGTAAGGAACAATGGGATTGGCATGAACGGGGTAGCCGACGATGTGAAAATCATGATGTTTAAGACCATCGGCAATGTCAGGGAACTCAAGGACCGCTATATCGCCGGTTCGATCTATTACGCGGTCGACCATGGCGCGAAGATCATTAACCTCAGTTTTGGCAAACCTTATACCTGGGCAAAAAAGGAGGTAGATGAGGCCGTCAAATATGCGATGAAGCATGATGTGCTGATCGTCCACGCTGCGGGCAACAGCGGGGAAAACCTGGACAAGGAGGAGAGCTATCCCAATAAAATCTATGCGGATGGAACAGGAGCAGCGGCGGCCTGGATCAATGTAGGGGCGTCGAGCTTTAAAGATGACGCTCAGCTTGCAGTTTCTTTCTCTAATTATGGCTTAAAAACGGTAGATGTGTTCGCACCGGGTGCACAAATTTACTCTACGCTGCCCTATAACCAGTATACGAGCTGGGACGGCACGAGTATGGCGGCGCCGGTAGTAGCTGGTCTTGCAGCACTGATCCGCGAATATTATCCGAAGCTGACTGCGGTACAGGTCAGGGATATTATACTGAAAACGGTGGTTAAAAGGGATGTATTAAAGGATAAATGCGTGACCAGCGGTGTGGTGAATGCTTATAATGCTTTGAAACTTGCAGCAACTTATAAATAAACTTGGTTGAAAAAACTAATTGTCATATTACCCTGTTTGCTGCTGTCCAATCTTTGGGCGCAAGTTCATCCTTTTGGTAAAGCACAATGGCTTAGTCCGGGATTTATAGAAGATTCTATTATTCGCCCATGTCCAATTTTCACGAAAACATTCCAACTAACAACTGGTATTCGATCCGCAAAGCTTTATATCACGGTACATGGCTTATATGAGGCAACAATTAATGGAAAACGGGTGGGCAAATCCTATTTCACGCCTGGTTTTACGGATTATCATCAGCGCCTGCAATACCAGGTATACAATGTAACTGGATTGCTAAAAAAGACAAATACCATCCGGGTTACGGTTGCGGATGGTTGGTACCGCGGCGTATTCAACGAGGAATTGCAGTGTAATACCTTTGGTAAAGATGCTTCCTTATTGCTGCAACTGGAGATCAGCTACGCGGATGGCAGCAAGCAGATTATCATTTCAGACAGCACTTGGAGCAGTACGACCGGTCCTGTTCGCTATTCGGACCTCTATAACGGGGAAGTGCAGGACACGCGGCCGACCATCGGGAAGCGGTATCCTGTTAAGGTTGCCGGTTATACAAAAACTAACTTAGTTCCTTCTATTTCACAACCGGTTACCCGGCATGAAAGCTTTACGCCGGTAAAGATTTGGTTTACGCCCAAAGAAGAACAGGTAGTTGACTTTGGGCAGAATATGGCCGGCTGGGTCATGTTTTCAGTTAATGGCAAAGCGGGCGATACCGTAAAGGTCGCGCATGCCGAGTCGCTGGACAAAGACGGTAATTTCTATACCGGCAACCTGCGGGATGCCAAAGCAGAAGATGTTTACATTCTTAGGGGTGGCAAACAAATTTTAGAGCCGCATTTTACTTACCATGGGTTTCGTTATATCAAAGTAAGTGGCTTAAAACCAGCCCGAGACAACTGCAAGGCGATTGCGCTATATACCGATTTAACGAAAACCGGGACATTCCTTTGCTCCAACCCGCTGATCAACCGCCTGCAAAAGAACATTGAATGGAGCCTGAACAGCAACTTTTTTGATATTCCCACCGATTGCCCGCAACGTAGTGAACGCCTGGGCTGGACCGGGGATGCGCAAGTGTTTTGCCGTACAGCCGCGTTTAACCGGGATGTACTTGGTTTTTACCGCAAATGGCTGGCTGACCTGTCTGCCGACCAGGGAGCGAACGGCGGCATGCCGGTCGTGGTTCCGCGGCTGAACCGCAAAAACGATTACGGCGTGGCAGGTTGGGGCGATGCAGCAACGATCATTCCCTGGACATTGTATGAAGTATACGGCGATAAGGAGGTACTGAACGAACAGTATCCTTCCATGAAAAAATGGGTGGACTATATCGTCAGTACCCTGGATTCCAGTTTTACCTGGAAGAACAAGGGCTATGGAGACTGGTATGCTCCTGGGCCAAAAACTGATATTACCTATATTGACCAATGCTTTTTTGTGCATTCCACAGATCTATTGGTCAAAACAGCTAAAGTATTAGATCGGGCAGAGGATGCACGAAGGTATGGGGCAGTATTTACACGCGCAAAAGCGGCTTTCCTCGAACTGTATAAAAACCCTGGTGGCCGGACGCAAAATACCCAAACGGCGGAAGTGCTGGCATTGCAATTTGATTTGTTGCCCGAGAAGCTCTGTCAGGCAGCGGCCGATCATCTGGCATTATTAATCCACCAAAACAATGATCATTTGGCGACCGGCTTTTTAGGAACGCCTTATCTACTTGATGTTTTAAGCCGGTATGGTCATAAGGATCTTGCTTATACACTGCTCAGCCAAAAAACAATGCCGTCCTGGCTTTATCCCATTACCAAAGGGGCGACCACCATTTGGGAAAAATGGGATGCCATCCGGCCTGACGGCAGTATGGATACCTGTTCATTGAACCATTACGCGTATGGTGCAGTCGGCAATTGGCTGTATCTGCATGTTGGAGGAATCAGGCCTTTAGCGCCGGGCTATCAAAAAGTGCTGATCTGTCCTGAGCCCGGAGGCGGTCTCGCCTGGGCAAAAACAACTTACAAATGTGTTTACGGACCGATAATTTGTAACTGGAAACTACAGGGCAGGTATTTTTTCCTGTACATGAAAATACCTGAGGGCGTTAGCGCAACGGTTAATGTCCCCGGGGCTTTGCACAAAAAGGATTTAAAGGCGGGCGTGTATCATTGGAAAATACGCTATCGACAGGCAAAAGCATAAAAACTTCATAAATATGAAAGAGCAATATGTATTAAGCATCAAAGCTGAAGACAGGCCGGGCCTGCTTCACCTGGTAACAGGAGTTATCGAAAAAAGACTGGTGAAAATCATTAGTTTAAGTTCAGCGCCGACCGATATACACGGTATTGTTTTGATTACCGTCGAAGTATCGGGGGACGAAACTATACTGACGCAACTGGCATTCAAGCTGGAGAATATTATTGAAGTGTTTTCCGTCGAGGTCGTACATTATAACAGCATAGTTTGCCTGCGTGCAGCCTATTTTAAGCTAAAGAAAACGTTTTGGGAGAGTCCGCAGGCTATCGCTATGTCTAAATATGATACGACTATCGTCATGTTTGATGAAGATGCGTTTTTATTGGCTAAATACGGAAGCGCTGCAACCATCAGCAAGCTTTATAACGACCTGGACGGGCCTCATTTGATGGGATTCAGCCAAATCGGGTTAATTACTGATTCAAAATTAATTGGCGAGGATGAGTCATCGGTCATTAACCGGCTGGCCGCCTAACGGCCAACGCTATTCTCAATGTCAACTATCAAAGTAAGCAACCATGAAAGCAAACTACATCGTCACGATCAAAGCAACCAACAGGCAGGGCCTGTTGCACCTGGTCACAGGAATCGTCAATCGGAAATTGATCGAAATTGATAGCCTGACAGCCGCGAAGACCGACATCGATGATATCGTACTGATCACTATGGAGATCAATGTAAGTGAAAAAGCATTGACACCGCTGGTTCAAAAGATCCAACACATCATCGAGGTGTTTGACGTGGAAGCGCAGCTCAAAGAAAGCACGGTCACCCTTCGTGCCGCTTACTTTAAATTCCGAAAGGCCTTTATCAGTGCGCCAAATGCCGCCCTGCTCTCGAAACACGGCGCTCAGGTAATCAATCTGTACCCGGACGCTATCCTGGTCAGCAAGACCGGGTGCGAAGCAGAGATCAGCCAATTGTACAGCCTCGTGGCAAACGAGCACCTGCTCGGGTTCAGCCAGACCGGGTTAATTGCAGATAGTAGTTTAATAGAATATAAAGATGAGGAACGAATTAGCAGGCTGGCCGCCTGACCGCCAACCCTAACCTATACGCTAAAAACGTGCTTAAAAACGAATAACATTAAGCAAAACAAAGATCAAAGCTTACAAAATTCAGATCTGGGCCCGAAGCAGAAATCAACCCTGAATTCCTGGTAATTTCCCGTTTCGAAACCCATAAACAACCCATTAATGAAACGAAGTGCGAAATTTTTTTTAACGATCAGCCGCCTTACCGCAGGCACCCGGTTTAACGCGCATGCCCAACAAATTCGCAACTGGCAAAACAAAGATCTGCAAAAGGACAGCCTCTTCGGCATCAGCACTGAAAAAGCCTATGGGCTGCTGAAAGGCAAAAAACCAACCACCGTCATCGTCGCCGTCATTGACGCCGGCGTAGATACGTTGCACGAAGATTTAAAAGCCATCCTTTGGGTAAACCCGAAGAAGAAAGCCCATGATAACGGCACCTTCGGCTGGAGTTACCTGGGCTCCGCCAAAGGCAATGTCCACTACGATAATTTAGAACTCACCCGCCAGGTACGTCAGTACGAACTGCGCGATACCACCAAGCTCAGCGGAAGCGACCTGATGGCTTACCACAGTGAGAAACAAGCCCTTCAAAAACAGTATACCGAAGCAAAAAACACCAAACAGGGCATGGGCAGTTTTATTGCCGTTCTCGACCGGGTGGTGGCCAAGACCGGCAAAGCCGATCCAACGCTGGCCGATTTTCGGACCTATCAACCCGTGGATGAAGGCGAAAAGCACATCTGCGCAACCCTGGCCGATATCCTGAAAACCAACAAGGATTACCTCGAATTCCGGAAAAACGAACTCGACCCCTCGTATGCACATTTTAAGGAACAGGCCGATTACCAGCTGAACCTTAGCTACGATCCCCGCCCTATCGTGGGCGATGATTACTTCAACAGCAGACAGCGCAATTACGGCAGCCCTGATGTCATGGGCCCCGATCCTACCCACGGCACGCATGTGGCGGGCATTATTGCAGGGATTCGCGGGAACGGGCTTGGTGCGGATGGGATCGCGGATGATGTGCGGGTGCTGACCATCCGTACGGTGCCGGATGGTGATGAGCGTGATAAGGACGTGGCCAATGCGATCCGCTATGCGACCGATCACGGCGCGAAGGTGATCAATATGAGTTTTGGTAAGGCGTATTCGTCGGATAAGCGGGTGGTGGATGACGCGGTTCGGTATGCGTTGAAGAAGGATGTGCTGCTGGTGCAGGCGGCGGGGAACAGTAATGAAGATATCGATTCGGTTTCGAATTTCCCTAACCGGAGGTTTTTGGACGGGAAGGAAGGCGGGGCTTATATCGTGGTTGGGGCGTCGGGTTTGCATGCGGATAGTACGTTAAAAGCTTCGTTTTCCAATTACGGTAAAACTGCGGTGGATGTGTTTGCGCCGGGGGTACAGATCTATAGTTCCATTCCGGGAACCAAATATGCCTACTTTGATGGGACGAGCATGGCCTGCCCGGTGGTGGCAGGTTTGGTGGCATTGATCAGGGAATACTACCCGAAATTATCGGCGGTGCAGGTGAAGGAAATTATTCTGCGGAGCGTGGTGAAAAGTGATTTTTTAGGTAAGTATTGTTTGACCGGCGGGGTGGTGAACGCTTACAACGCTTTACAATTGGCTGCTGAATATTGATATGAGAACGGAAAAGATATTGGTCACCGGGGCCTGCGGACAGATCGGCACCGAACTGGTGCCGGCCCTCCGCGCAAAGTACGGGCGGGAAAATGTCATTGCTTCTGACCGTCACCTGGTAACGGAGGATTTGGTGCGGGAGGGTTTGTATGTGAAGGCGGATGTGATGAACCCGGTGATGCTCGAACGCGTCATCAGCCATAGCGGGGTGACGCAGGTTTATCATTTGGCGGCGGTATTGTCGGCTAAGGGCGAAAGTGATCCGCGTGGGGCTTGGGACCTGAATATGCAAAGCTTGCTGAATGTGCTGGAAGCCGCCCGAAAGCGTAAAAACTGCCGGGTCTTCTGGCCCAGCAGTATAGCGGTTTTCGGCCCCGGGTCATTGCCTGCGGCTTGTACGCAAAATTCACAGCTCGACCCGGTTACGATTTACGGGATCAGTAAACTGGCGGGGGAACTATGGTGCCGCTACTATTTTGAAAATTACGGTTTGGATGTGCGGAGCATCCGGTATCCCGGTTTGATCAGTTCTACCGCGCCGCCGGGTGGGGGTACAACGGATTATGCGGTTGATATTTTTCACCAGGCGCTGAAAAAAGGGCATTATACCTGCTTCCTGAAGGAAAATACGGGTTTGCCGATGCTGTATATGCCAGACGCGATCCGGGGCACGCTGGAACTGATGGCTACGCCCCGTGAGGAACTAACGGTGCGGACGGCCTATAACATGGCTGGCATGAGTTTTACGCCGCGCGAGTTGGTCGCGGCGATCCGAACGCATCTGCCGGAACTGGTGGTCTGTTACGCGCCGGACCACCGCCAAAAGATCGCTGACAGCTGGCCCTCCAGTATACTCGACCTGGAGGCACGGCATGACTGGGGCTGGTCGCCGCGATACGATATGCAACGGATGGTGGCGGATATGCTGCAGCAATTAAAAGAGAAAAAAGAAAATATGGCCGAGGCCTGATAGGACGGTAATGAGCAATACGATGCCTGATAGTATTAAAAATAATGTGAACACACAGATCAATAACCTGTGGAAGCTGATAGGCAACACGCCTTTTATCGCGATCAGGTATCGCTATAATGGCGGCGCGGAACAACAGGTGCTGGTTAAATGCGAGCAGTTTAACATGACGGGCAGCATTAAGGACAGGATGGCGCTGTACATTCTGCAAAAGGCCAGCGAACAGGGCAAGCTAAAGCCCGGCGACCTGATTATCGAAGCAACGTCAGGCAATACGGGTATCGCTTTCGCCGCCATCGGGAAGGCTATCGGCAACCGGGTTCGCATCATTATGCCGGACTGGATGAGCCAGGAACGTAAGGCGATCATCAAAAGCTATGGTGCTGAAGTGAAGCTGGTCAGCAAAGAGGAAGGCGGATTTTTGGGCAGTATCGCGATGGCAGAGGCGATGAGCCATTACGATGGTGTTTTTTTGCCCCGGCAATTTGCGAATTTGTATAACAGCGAGGCGCAGGAGAAGACCACGGGTAGGGAGATCGGTCATTCGCTTTTGCTGGAAGAGATCAAACCGGCGGCTTTTGTGGCCGGGGTGGGGACAGGCGGAACGGTAATGGGGGTGGGTAAGTTTTTGCGGAGTTTGTTCCCGCAGATGAAGGTACATCCCTTGGAGCCTGCCGAAAGTCCTACCCTTTCGACAAAATATAAGGTGGGCAGCCACCGGATACAGGGCATTAGTGATGAATTTATCCCGGATATCCTGGACTTGAACAGCCTGGATCCGGTGCTGAAGGTCAATGACGGTGAGGCCATCCTGATGGCTCAGAAAATAACCAGGGAATTGAGCATGGGGGTAGGAATTTCTTCCGGTGCTAACCTGGCTGCCGCCATCCGGTTGCAACAGGAGTTAGGCCCGGGTAAAATGGTGGTAACGGTTTTCCCGGATGACAACAAAAAGTATTTGAGTACCGACCTGTTTAAGGAGGAACCGTTCCGGGAGGGTTATATAACAAACGATGTCCAACTGGTTGGGCACCGGGTGCTGAGTAAAGTGTAATGAAGACATTAAAACAAACGAACGCGCTATTGCTGCATCTCCTGGATGAACTGCCGGAAACGGAAGGCGCTGCACTGCGGGCTGAACTCTTGCTGCTTTATGGCACGCTGGTCAGCCGGCTGGAGGAAGCGGACCTGACCGGCAGATCCTATGAAGCGGTTGCGGGCCAAATCCGCGCCAAAGCATCGGTACATAAGCGGAAGCAGGTTTCACGGATGAAAGCGGAGGGTTCGGATGTAAAGAACTTTGCTTTAACCGGCAGGGAACAATGATTAATAAAAAAGTGTAAAGGCCTGCCGCTGATCCGCGACGGCCTTTATTAGAAGAAAATGGAAGAAACACTGATCGGTTGCTTTATCCTGTTTAATGCCTGGTTTATCGTGGCATTGCTCAAAGGAAAAAGCCGCCGCTGAGTTCCAGAAAATACTATAGTTGGAGTAACTTATAGTTTCATTAAAAGAGTGTGATGGCTGCCCCCTAACCCCGGGGCGCCATTACTTAGAAAATTGGTTAGGGGCAGTCCTTTTTGTTCTTTTCGTTTTTCTCATGACGAGATATGGGATCAGTTAATAGTCATAAAGCGTCGGAACCGGGACGGCCGGCGCTTTATTTAATTGGAGTTTTAGTTTAATTTAGTTGATAAAAGTAGGCGTCTCCCCGGAGGGGGAGGCGTTTTTTTAAGAATTTTGTGTACCCGTTTCCTGCCGATAAAACGACCAAAAATTTACAAAGCATCGGGAAACAAGTGTATGCCAGCGGTAAGCGCGTGGGCGTGGCTTGTTTTTGCACCGGTGCTTGGTCGTACCGTTCGGGAACGGTCACGTTCCACGCTTTCCGTTTAAAAGAAAGCCTATGGACAACCCAATCCAAATACAAAAGATCGACCTTCAGCTGGACAAAGCGCAGCTTTCGGCGCCCGGCGGGGGTTACCGACTGTTGTACGTACGTTCAGGAACCGGCGAACTCCTGCTGAACTATAAACGATTTTCCATACGGCCGCGGAGGATTTTCCTATTGTCACCTGGAACGCAGAACCTGGTCATGGAATGGCAAGGCAGCGGCTGGCTCATTGCATTCGAAACCTGGCTCTTGCGTGCCTTTTTTCAGCAGCACCCCAGTGAAAAACTATTGCCGTTGTTCCTGCCCGGGAAAAAGCCTTTTGCCGATGTTGCCCCCGCGTCGGCTTCTGCTGTGCATGTGCTGGCGCAGCTGCTGTACCAAAACGAACAGGCGGAGGGCACTCCCAAAGTCGCCTACAGCTACCTGGACGCCTTATTGCTACATATGGCCAATGCCTGCCGCCGGCTAAACAAAGTCGGTGCGGGCAAGGTAAATTATGCCATCGCCGAACAGCTGTTGCCGCTGATTGCGTTACATTTTAAAACCGAAAGACTGCCAGCCTTCTATGCCGGCCAGCTTGGCGTTCCGCTGCGCAGGCTGAACGAAATTACGCGAAGCGCAATGGGTAAACTCGTCATGGAGCTGATCAATGAACAGCTATTGTCCGAAGCGGAAAGGTTACTGGCCGAAAGCCCGCTCTCCATCAAAGAGATTGCTTATGAACTGAACTTTGCCGATATGGCGCAGTTTAACCATTTTATGAAACGGCATACCGGCTCTTCTCCCAGGAATTTCCGGCGGCAAGTTCGTGGATGACAAGTTATTGTGCACTGGCTGACAAGCGCGTTTTTAAAGGTACCGGTAGCTTTGGGTCTCACCAGGGTGGTGAGGCAACATTCCGTTCTTTATGGGGTCAGCTTGACCAATAAATTGCTTAAACGGGCGCCAGGATGACGCCCGTTTATATAACAAGAGCTATCACCAGGCCAGGAAAACGGGGAAATCCGTCGCAAACTTTTGCCGATACGCGTTGATCATTTTATCGTAGACATGCAAGTCTTCCGAAGGAGGCTTTGTGACTTGGGATTCCAGGATAACCCCGACAATAAATGTGTTGGTTTGATGGATTCTTTTAATATTCTCATACTGACTATAAAAGTTAACAGTCAGAAATCCCAGAATGATAAAGGTGAGTAGCGCCAGCTTCAGTCCGGGTCTCGCCAAAGGGATCTTCAGCCATTTACCCAATAGCGGAATAATAACTAACACATAAATGATTAAGAATTTCTCAAATTGCCGAAAAAGCATAATTGATCCGATTTGTTCATTACGGTAGTTGAACATTTTTAATAATTCCGGGTAGTTCTGCGTGTCTTTATAAAGAATGCCGGTCATGTACTGGAATAGCCCGTCAATGTCTTTGATCTGCGGATTGTGTCGCCATATTTTTGATAGTTGATCGGTGGTCGAAAAACGAACAAGCGCATCCTGTTCATAAGTGACCAGGTTCCCGGGAACTACCTCGCCGATTTTGTGGGTGATCCGGTTGAGCGCAACGAGCAATGACAATAAAATAATCCCCCCTGTAACCGCGGTAATTGCATTGATACCCAATGGCGACATGATCCGCATGCGTAACAAACGGTATTGAGCCACGGCTCCTTTGCTGAAATTGTTGATTTTTGAGGCCAATGCGGTTTTATCAGCCACCAGGTAAAACAGAAAAAGCAAGATGACTAACTCCAACAACGGGGTGACCAGGAAATTCCATAGTTCGTTAAAGACGGAAGGCAAGTGTTCCATGGTAAGGTTTTTAAAAAGGAAGTAATATAAGCATTTCCTATCAAATTCAAATTCAGGTCGACAGCGGCTTCGTACTTTTCTTGGACTGTCTTTTCTTCACTGCTTCCTGTTTTTCCTCCGGCTCCTTTTTATCCAGGCCCAAAGCCTCCTGTATCTTTTTTTGCTTCGCCTGTTCATCCGCCACCAACCCGGCGATCTCCTGTTTGATCTTCTGGTAAGCTGCATCCACCATATCCTCATTGACCTGTTTAATCAACGGCAACAGCCTGTACCCGTCTTCCTCCGCCTTCAGCGCCGCATGGTCATTGATCACCCGGCAGTGAAAAGCTTTCAGCTCCACGGAGTTATCCGGGTCATCTGCCACCATGCCCACAAATTCACCCGAAGACAAGGCCGATATTTTCGCCGCAGGCACCGCGAAGTCCAGTTGCGTCGAACGACTCGTCGAGGTATCATCGCTGTTAATAGACAAGCTCTGCCGTTCCTGCACGATCTTGCCGATGCGCTCCGATAATTGTTTGGCCGTATCCCCGGTCACCTGCCCGCTGATGACGTTGCCTACGATGTTCATGATCACTTCCGCCTGGTCGCGCCCGTAGTCCTTTTTCAATTGCGAGAAATCCTGGATACCCAAAGTCGTCGCCACTTTATTGGAACGTGCCGTAGCGATCAGGCTGTCCATGTTATTAAAATAAATGGTCGGGAACTCATCAAAGACCAAACTGCATTTGCGCTGCTGCTTGCGGTTCACCAGTTTGATCGCCCGGGAGATATAGAGGGACAGCACCGCCCCATAAGTTTGGAGTTTCGCCGGATTGTTACCCACACAAATAATTTTTGGTGCCGCCGGGTTATTCACGTCCAGCGTAAAATCATTGCCCGATAAAACATAATACAATTGCGGCGAAGATAAACGCGCCAAACCGATCTTGGCGCTGGCGATCTGCCCTTCCAACTGGTCGGTCGCATTATTCTGAAAGGCCGAAATAAAAGGATTAATCAAAACCTCGATCTCTTTTTCCATGCGGATGACCTCAAAGAGTTCCTTATAATCCCGCTGCATCAACTCAATGACATGCGGCAACGTACAAAAGCGGCCATCCCTGTATTTCTTCAAATACCAGATGACGGCGGTTAAAAAATTGATCGGGGACTCGACAAAGAAATCGCCCTGCTTTTTTATCCAGTCCCGGTTCAGCCCCAGCATGATCGTCCGGGAAGCTTCGGTCGCGTCGCTGATATCTTCCATATTCGCCGGGTCGAGCGGGTTGCAGCGGTGGCTGCGGCTCAAATCATCAAAATTGATCACATAGAATTTGGGCCTGACCGGGTAGGCATTTAAGTTATTCAGTAAAGTATTGTAAGCGATCCGAGTCAGGTCGTCATATTTAAAATCATACAAAAACATGGTAAAACCTTTCCGGATATGCTGGGTAATGATGTGGCGGATCACGAAATAAGATTTACCGGCGCCCGGCGTGCCGCTCACTAACAGCCCGCGAAAGGGATTGATAAAGTTGATCCAGCCTTTCCGGACCTGCCCTTTCAAATTGTACTCGGTCGGCAGGTTGATCGCATATTCATTCTCCAGCAGTTCCTCCTGCTGCGGGAAGGTTTCATTATCCTTATTAAACACATCTTTGTCCAGTTTGACTTTTAATAAACGTGACAAGCGCACCCCGCCGGTCAGGATCAGCAGGTAGCCGCTGATCGCTGTCAGCATATAAAGGATCGCAATGGTACTAAAACTACTAAATAGCTGAAAAGCCAGACCACTGATCAAATAAAGTATAAGCCCGCTGCCGATATAAACCAATTGCCGTTTGACGTCGATCTTTTCTTCTTTACGCCCTTTGGCACCTACCAAAGAAATGACCAGCAACAACAGTGCGAATAATTTAGGCTTGACCAGGCTGTCAAATAAACCGGTCCGGGCAATATTGCCGACGATCCGGTCGGTGATGCCAGCGGTCCAGTTCCAGCCGGCAAAAGCCGGGTACAGGCAAATATAAAAATGAATGGCCAGGACGAACAGGCTGAACAGCCGGGTCATTTCCAGGATCTTTCTCAATGCGGTAATATCTTCTCCGGTTTGCATGGTTAGAGGGTTTTACGTTTTTTCTTTTTGCGTTTTTGTTGCTGGACGATGGGCATAAAGTCCTGCGCCGAACGGCCTAACAAGTCTTTCAGCAGTTGCCCGGCCAGTGATTCGCCAGTGTACTGTTCACCCGGTTCCAACTGCCGGGTGGCTTTTTCGGCTTGCGGATGGGTCTCGACGGTCTGCTTATATCCTGTTGCCTTTTTGGGCTGATCCGTAGTGCTGAATTGCTCCAGCACGGCTTTCGCGCCGTATTCCTTGCCTAGGTCACTACCGTTAAACACGGTCTTGTTCCGGTTATCGACGAAGGTTACCCCATAGACAAAACCCTGTTCATTCTGCCGGAAAACCACATGTACCTGGCGTCTGGCCAGTTCTTTAATGAAAGTCGCTTTTGAAAGCTGGTGGTATTTACTGAATACCTGGTCAATGTTCTTTTGTAACAGCTCCTTTTTAGGATCGCGTTTCTGGTTATTTCCGGCATACAGTTTTTCCAGGTTTTTTAAAGTCGGCTGGTAAGGCAAAACGCTTGCTTTGATCGGAATACCGACCCGTTGTCCCTGTTTATCCAGGAGCGAATACACCAGCCCCTGCCGTTCATACATCGCACCGTCTTTTGGCCCGCGGTCGGCGATGACGTTGAATTGCTGCAATACGGCATTCAATTCCGCCAATGACGTGAATTTGTAGGTCTGCGTCACGGCGGTCACCACATTGGCAATGGCCCGCTTGGTCGGTGTTTTACCATATTGCGCAATTTCAGGCTCTGCCGCTTTGATCCCCAGGGTGTTTTTCAGCTGCCGGCCGTCGGCTTTGACCAGCCCGAATTCCTGTTCCAGTTCCTTGCGGGTTTGCTCGGACAGGGTCCTGCCCAGGTTATGCACGGCGATCCGTTTGCCATCCGGCTGTATATTGGTGGTAACAATATGCAAATGACTGTGCGCGGCATCATGGTGCCGGTAAACCAGGTAGGGCTGGTCGCCAAAACCGATACGTTCCATATAGGCAGCCGCGATTTGCTGCAGGATTTCATCTGTGGGTTTTTCCTCCGGGGCAAAGTTCAGCATGATATGCAAAGCGTTGGTTTTGACACGGCTGTTCAGGTCGGTCAGGTGCTCAAAGCGGTTCAGTTTTTGGTTAAACCCCAGATCGTCGAGTTCGCTTCCGAAGCGGCTGGCCATGAGCAATTCCGCCTGCCCGCCTTCCACTTTCCGCTCGTTATAATTGAGCAGCCCCCGGATGCTTTTCCCGCTGATGATCCTTACAACCATTTCTGCGCGAGTTTGCCCACCAGCACCAGCAGGCGTTCGGTTTTCTGTTCAATGGATTTCGCGAGCTCCGTTTGGCGGATAACGTAAAATGCTTTTTGGGTATCGCTTTGGCTGGCATGAAAAGCACGGGTGATCTGGTTCAGGTTCACCCCGATGGCCTTGAGTTCTTTCCGGATAGTGGTCAGTTCCTCCATCACACCGTTCATCGAGATGTCCTTGTACAGGCATAAGATCTTTTCCTGTGCGAGGATCTTCCGGGCGACCTCGGCTAACGATTGACAGGCACTATTGGCTAATAATTTTTCCAGCCTTTCCTGCGTCGCTTTATCGACCCTCGTGCGGACGGGATAACTGTATAGTAGGTCTCTTTCGCTGGCTTTGTGTCTGCTCATGTTTTCGGCTTTTGCCATTTCCGCAAGTTCCGCCGCGGAAAAATCGGGTCCGCCCGAAGACCGTTTGTGTGGACAAACGTACATCTTGCGAAACACTGGCGTGTTTGCAAAAGCGCTTAAATCGCGCGCTTTTGCGGGTTGAAAATGGGTGGCTGTTCCTGCGGAACGGCTGGCTCTGCCGGCTTCGCCGGAAGGGGGAAACTTTGCAGGAGTTTGCGGATGGCGTCGCGGGGCTGACGCCGGTGAGGTTTGCTATAGGGTATTTGATCGGACATACCCAAAGGTGGCAAAGGCCGACACCAGGCTTGGTAAGTCCGGTAACCTGCACTAAAAATTATTTATCTTTGCCTGCCTATGATCAAGCTTTTTACCGTCGGCTTTCCTAAAGAAATGGATGAGGCTGCGCTTCATACTTTTTTCAGCGACTTCGGCGATGTAGCGGCGGTCAAGATCATTACTGATCAGGAGACCGGGTTCAGTAAAGGCTATGCGTTCGTCGATTTTTTAGATGAAGTGGGTGCTAACCTGGCCATCAAAGAACTGGATGGCTCGACGCTGGAAGGCCGCACCCTCGGCGTGCGCCTGGCGGACAAACAGTCCCGGCCACGGATGGACAATGAACGCCCTCACCAGCAGCGCAGTTATGAAAAGGTCAGGCAGCCAAAGAGCAAGCGGCCGCGGAGGCAGCTTTAAGTAAATACGCCATGATACCTGCAGCATTCATCGATAGTGTAACCGTCAAAACCGACCTCGCGGAACTGGCCGCTGAGTTCACGGAACTGATCCCCAAAGGCAACAGCCTGGCCGGCCCTTGTCCAATACACGGCGGCAACAACGCTACTTTTACCGTTTCCCCGGATAAACAGGTCTATAAGTGCTTCAAATGCAATAGCGGCGGCAACGCCATAAAATTGGTCATGAACGTGCAAAAATGCAGTTTCCCTGAGGCTGTGGCTTTCCTGGCTAAACGGCTGAAGATGGAATTGCCGGAAACGGAATAGCAGCAGCGGTATTTTAAATACCTCTTAATCAATAGCGCTGGACCATTGTTCCGTCAATCCCGCAGGTATACAAATATCCGGCACAGATAGCGGCAGCTTTACCCATTTACGGAAATGTAAATGTGATGCAAAGAAGGCCCTACACCCCCGAAGATGTCGTGCAGATCCTCCGAAAAAATGGAGAGATCGTTACCCTCGAACAGGCGAAAAAGATATTGGAAACCTTCCGGAAATTGGCTAAATTGGTGGTACAGCAACAGTTTAAGAAATGAAAACAGCCTATTTATATGTGCGGGTGAGTACCGACGAGCAGGCCGATAAAGGCTATTCACAGCGCGACCAGCAGGAACGACTGAAGCGCTATTGTGAGATCAACAGCATCCAGGTCATCGACGTGGTCATGGAGGATTACTCCGCAAAAACCTTCAAGCGCCCGGCCTGGACGGAACTGCTGACCGAACTGAAAAAACGTAAAGGAAAGATAGATCATGTCCTTTTTACCAAATGGGACCGCTTTAGCCGCAATGCCGGGGACGCCTATATGATGATTAGCAAACTACGTCTGCTGGGTGTTGAACCCCAGGCCATTGAGCAGCCGCTTGACCCCACCATCCCCGAAAATAAGATCATGATGGCCTTTTACCTGGCCGCGCCGGAAGTAGAGAACGACAGGCGGGCATTGAATACTTTTTACGGGATGCGCCGGGCACGTAAAGAAGGCCGATATATGGGCGTCGCGCCGCTGGGCTATGAAAACAAGATCACGGAATATGGCCGGAAATATATTTCCATTGTAGAAAAGGAGGCCGAACATATCCGCTGGATATTTCAGCAATTGGTCGATGGTCAATATGCGGCGGAGCAGGTGCGTAAACAAGCGAACGAGCGGGGATTCAAATGCGGCAGCGCGCATTTTTGGAACATTATCCGTAACCCGGTTTATTGCGGGAAGATCGAAGTGCCGAAATTCAAAGAGGAAGAAGGTTACCTGGTGCAGGGGCAGCACGAAGGGATTATTACAGATAAACTCTTCTTTGAAGTGCAGGACATTTTGACCAGCCGGGCTAAAGGTGCTTACGGTGCTAAAATGGTTTCCATCGATAAACTGCCGCTCCGTGGTTTGTTGATCTGCCCGAAGTGCGGCCGGATGCTGACAGGGAGTGCCTCGAAGGGCTACAGTGCCTATTATAATTACTACCATTGCCAGCATAAATGTAGGGTGCGTTTCAAAGCGGAAGACGCTAATGAAAAATTTGAGCGGGTATTAAAAGGCTTTGAGATCAGGCCGGAAAGAGCGGCAA
>Ga0206947_1052_pt2 | contig 37665 bp, 35 predicted proteins | sample Alteio_BWOrgHeat_3_FD_153239 | JGI IMG/M metagenome (GOLD analysis project Ga0206947, IMG submission 153239) | Enriched cells from forest soil in Barre Woods Harvard Forest LTER site, Petersham, Massachusetts, United States -... | ecosystem: Environmental > Terrestrial > Soil > Temperate forest > O...
GTTTTGGAAGCAATGGCGGAATTTTTCGCGGAGAATTTCCCGAATGTCCCGAGGGATAATATCGAACGGATGAAGGCGGGCGACGTGATTCAACAAAGTCTCGATTTGGTGGAGTTTGTCCTGCATCTCGAGGAAAAGCTTGGTCTCGAGATTAACATCAATACCCTTGGGGAAAAACTGATCACCAAGACGTTTGGGGAACTGGCCGACGATCTGGTGGCGATCGGGAAAGGGGCGTAAAAACGCTTGCTTGTCCGAAGTAATCCCCTATGTTCACGATTCTTAAAAATTATGGCATCGAGTGATAACTTCGATCTGAGTGCATTTCGGCTTCACGAAAAAGACACCGGGAGTGCAGACGTTCAGGTCGCCCTGTTGACCCGTCGAATCAATCAGTTGACCGACCATCTGAAAATCTTTCGCAAGGATCATTCCTCACGCAGAGGTTTGCTGAAACTCGTTGCTACCCGCAGAAGCCTGCTTGATTACCTCAAGCGCACGTCCCAAGACCGATACAAGGCAGTCATCGAAAAACTCAATCTACGTAAGTAACCCCTCGCCCCTGAGATCCGCCAGACAGCCTTGGTCTTAGGTTCGAGACCCGAGGATCTTTCGGAGTTCGGACCTACGAGCAAGGGCTAATGGCATTGGCCATCTTAGAGGCTCATTCAATGGAAAAACGAGTCTCAAAAATCATTGGTCCCTCCGATCTGACGATCGAAACGGGCAAACTGGCAAAATTAGCCGATGGATCTGTCACTGTCCGGTCCGGCGAAACAATCATTCTGGTAGCCGCTGTGTCGGCCACTTCCGTCAAGGAAGGGCAAGATTTCTTTCCCCTGACGGTGGACTACCGCGAAAAAGCAGCTGCTGTCGGCAAATTCCCCGGCGGATACTTCAAGCGCGAAGGCCGTCCGTCTGAGAAGGAAACGCTGACTTCCCGAATGACGGATCGTCCGTTGCGACCTCTCTTTCCCAAAGGTTACTTCTACGACACGCAAGTGATCAGCGTTTTGTTAAGCGCCGATGGCGAAAATGATCCTGATATTCTGAGCATCAACGGAGCGTCAGCCGCGCTTTGCGTCTCAGATATACCATTTGCGGGGCCGATCGGAGCTGTGCGGGTGGCGCGAATCGATGGAGCCTTTGTCGTGAACCCAACTCATTCGCAACGACAACTCAGTAATCTCGACTTGGTTTATGTCGGCACCGCGGACGATATCGTGATGATCGAGGGTGCAGCGGATCAGTTGCCGGAAGGAGATTTTATCAAGGCGATCGAATTCGCTCAACCGTACGTCCGTGAAATTATTGAGATGCAGCGGGAACTCGTTTCCGTTGCCGGCAAACCAAAGCGTGAGGTAGCGCTTTTGAGTGTCCGGGATGATCTTCTCGAAATTGCCTACCAGGTGGCCGGGGACCGCATCGAGGCAGCGCTCTACACTTCCGGAAAAGTCGCGCGCAGCAAGGCAGTGGATTCCCTCCGGAAAGAGGTGGAAACGACGATTCTCGCGAAGTTTCCCGACGCGACCTCGTTCGAAATTTCCCAGGCGTTTGATTACCTCCAGAAAAAAGCGTTCCGAATTAGCATTCTTGATCGACAGAAGCGTTGTGACGGTCGCGGAATTCACGATTTGCGTGCGTTGAGCGGGGAAGTGGGGCTTTTGCCGCGTTCGCATGGATCTGCGCTTTTCGCGCGGGGGGAGACGCAGGCAGTCGCGCTCGCGACTCTGGCTTCTGCAGAAGAAGCGCAAATGATCGACGGCTACACGGGTGGAGATCAATCGAAGCGCTTCATCCTGCACTACAATTTTCCACCCTTCAGTGTGGGAGAGACGGGGCGGTTCGGCAGCACGAGCCGACGCGAGATCGGTCACGGGGCGCTAGCCGAACGGTCGATCGAACCGGTTATCCCGACGGAAAGCGAATTTCCGTACGCGATCCGTATCAGCAGCGAGATCATGGAATCGAACGGCTCGACATCGATGGCCAGCGTTTGTGCAGGCATTATGGCATTAATGGACGCAGGAGTCCCCATCCGAACACCGGTGGCCGGCATCTCGGTTGGACTTGTGACCGAGTTCGAAGGGCAAAAGCTGACCCGATATACGACATTAACGGATATTATCGGTTCCGAAGACCATTTCGGGGATATGGACTTCAAGCTCTGCGGCACGCGGGATGGAGTCACTGGTTTCCAGCTGGATCTGAAATTGCCGGGGATTTCTCTGAAAATAATGACCGAAGCCATTCTCTTGGCGCGGGATGCCCGGATGAAAGTGCTCGATGCGATGGCGATCGCGATTGCCGGGCCTCGAAAGGAACTAAGCCAATATGCGCCTCGGATTGAGACCGTCAGGATTCATCCGGATAAGATCGGGCTGCTCATCGGTCCGGGCGGAAAGACGATCAAAGGCATCGTTGCCGAGACGGGCGCCGAGATCAACATCGATGACGATGGCTCAGTGCATATCTATTCTGCCAACCGCGAAAGCCTGAACCGGGCAAAAGAGATCATCACCGGAATGACGAAAGAGATTGAAGTCGGTGAGGTTTACCACGGCCGGGTTGTTTCCATCAAAGATTTTGGTGCATTTGTGGAAGTCCTTCCCGGCAAGGACGGTCTGGTTCATATCTCAGAGCTGGCAGATTTCCGAGTGAAAAGCGTCGAGGATGTGGTGAAGGTTGGGGACTTGGTTTGGGTGAAATGTATCGGAATTGACGACAAGGGACGGGTGAAGCTCAGCCGCAAGGCCGCGATGAAAGATCGCAATGCAGAAGCCGAGACTGCGCTTCAGGAATGATTGCTTTCACCGGGTAAAACCGGCGCCTTCGTTACAGTTTCGAAGACTGTTTTAGAAGCGGGGCTTGGAATTGGTCAGGTACGAGGCCCCAGGTGGTAGACCTCCGTCGTCTGATCCGCAGTATGTGTTTCGCGCGATGTCTGCGGCCCGAAGGGCCATGAAAGCATAGCCCAGGCTTCAGCCTGGGTTAAGTATCCTAGCGCCCCGCCCTGAAGGGGCGGCAGGAAATCGTGCGACATGACGCTGCGGTATTCCGGTGCCCCTTCAGGGCAGGACGCAATAAAACGGTTTCCCAGGGTAAACCCTGGGCTATGCTTTCATGGCCCTTCGGGCCGCAGACATCGCGCTAAACACATACGATCCGCAGGATCGACTGTCTTCGCTGGAATTCTCCGGTCGATCCTTTCATCGGCTACGAAAGCAGCGTTTCTTCTGAATCTGAATTGTCCTGGGATTCTAACAGCCGGTTTACCGGCGCCAATTGAGGCTGCTATTCTCTCTATCATTGCAGCGCGGCTGAGAATTGGCCAGGTACGAGTCCCCCAGGTGGTAGACCTCCGTCTGATCCGCAGTATGTGTTTCGCGCGATGTCTGCGGCCCGAAGGGCCATGAGAACATAGCCCAGGCTTCAGCCTGGGCTATGTATCCTAGCGCCCCCGCCTTGAAGGGGTCGCAGGAAATCGTGCGACATGACGCTGCGGTATTCCGGTGCCCCTTCAGGGCAGGACGCAATAAAACGGTTTCCCAGGGTAAACCCTGGGCTATGCTTTCATGGCCCTTCGGGCCGCAGACATCGCGCTAAACACGTACGATCCGGAGGATCGACTGCCTTCGCTGGAATTCGCCGGTCGATCCTTTCATCGGCTACGAAAGCAGCGTTTCTTCTGAATTGTCCTGGGATTCTAACAGCCGGGTTTACCGGCGCGGATTGAGGCGGCTATTCTCTCTATCATTGCAGCGCCTCTTTAGGTCTCTCGGCTGAGAATTGGCCAGGTACGAGTCCCCCAGGTGGTAGACCTCCGTCTGATCCGCAGTATGTGCTTCGCGCGATGTCTGCGGCCCGAAGGGCCATGAGAACATAGCCCAGGCTTCAGCCTGGGTTAAGTATCCTAGCGCCCCCGCCTTGAAGGGGTCGCAGGAAATCGTGCGTCATGACGCTGCGGTATTCCGGTGCCCCTTCAGGGCAGGACGCAATAAAACGGTTTCCCAGGGTAAACCCTGGGCTATGCTTTCATGGCCCTTCGGGCCGCAGACGTCGCGCTAAACACATACGATCCGGAGGATCGACTGCCTTCGCTGGAATTCGCCGGTCGATCCTTTCGTCGGCTACGAAAGCAGCGTTTCTTCTGAATTGTCCTGGGATTCTAATCCCGCTCGCTCTGTTCTCTATCGTCCCTTTCCTCGTCGTCGTTGTAGTCCTCGGATTCCTTCTCCTGGCCGAACCAAACCGCGTGCCGGGGGCTCGAACGAGGCCTCGCCCGACCAGGCGATTTTCAACGAATCCCGAAAAAAATTCTCCCTCGGGGCAGCAGAAATCCATTGCGATCGGCAAAAGTAATATTAGCCTCGCAGATTGTCCGGGCAGCGACGGTAATGGGCTCAGATTTTTGTTGCCTAACCGATCGAAGCCAATATTCTCGGCCTTTTTAAATTGCTTGGGATGTAGCTTGAAAAAGACCCTGTTAACCCCGAAAACCGCAGCCAAGTTGGTTTCTGTTGTCGCGTCGGATTTTCTGCTCACGCAGATTCAAAACTGCTTTGTGACATCGCATGGCTAATATCTTTCCCCGCTGGACGAATTATCTGCCATTGAAGATTGTCTTCTGCCTCCTGGTTGCGGGGGGGGCGGTTTCAGCGGTTTACTGGTATTATCTGACGCCTGAGTATATGAGAGCCGGGTACCAACCGGTGCAACCGGTGCCGTTCTCGCACAATATCCACGTGACACAACTCGGGATGGACTGCCGGTATTGTCATTCCTACGTGGAGGTTTCGTCTCACTCGAATGTTCCCACCACGCAGACGTGCATGAACTGTCACACCCAGGTGCAGGCCAACAATCCCAAACTGGCCGTTGTGCGGGAAAGTTGGCAAAGCGGCAACCCAGTGGACTGGGTGAAAATCCATCAGGTGCCGGATTTCGCGTATTTTAATCACTCAGTGCATGTGAATCGCGGCATCAGCTGCGTGAGCTGCCACGGTCAGGTGAACCACATGGATGTTGTTTACCAAAAAGAGCCGCTCTCGATGGGGTGGTGCTTGAACTGCCATCGGCATCCCGAAAATAATCTGCGGCCGGTCAGCCAGGTCTTCAATTTGGACTGGAAGCCCGGGACTGGACAATCTCAGGAACAGATCGGTCTTGATCTCAAAGAGCAATGGAACATTAATCCGCCTCAGACCTGCGAGGGGTGCCATCGATAATGAAGACTGTATTTCGACACCCTCCAGAGAACCTCACGGGCAAGCGGTATTGGCGCAGCCTGGAAGAGTTGGCCGATACGCCTGAATTTCGGACCTGGCTTGAACGCGAATTTCCCGCCGGGGCCGCCCAGATGGAGTTGGACGGAGTGTCGCGCCGCAACTTCCTTCGTCTCATGGGTGCCTCGATGGCATTGGCCGGGATCGGATTGAGCGGTTGCCGCCGACCGGAAGCGTACGTTGTTCCTTACACCAAAAGTGTTGAATGGCTGATTCCGGGGAAGGCTGTTCTTTACACCACTTCGATGCCTGCACCGTTGGGTGGCCTGCCGTTGATCGCGACAACGTACGAAGGACGCCCAACGAAGCTCGAAGGCAATCCTCTAGTACCTTCCAGCAACGGCGGGACGGACGTTTTTGCGCAAGCCGCCGTTCTGGATCTCTACGATCCGGACCGGGCAAGGACGTTTCTTTTCGATAGAAAGGAAGCCACAGCCGAGGAGTTCGGAAAATATCTCGGAGAGGTCCGGAAAGAACTGGAGTCTGCCAAAGGAGAGGGAATCGGGATTCTTCTGGATGAACAACACTCGCCGACTCGCGACCGAATGCTGCGTTCGCTGAGGCAGCAATTCCCGCAGATCAAGTACTATTCCTACGAGCCTCTCAGCTTCGAAGAACGGGACGCGGCAATCACTTCTCTCTTCGGTCCTGATGTCGCGATCAAGCCCGATTTTGCGAACGCCGATATCATCGTGTCGCTCGACTGCGATTTTTTGGGCTCTGAACAGACCTTGCAGGGTGTAAGGGACTTCAGTCGTCGCCGGCGTGTGCAAGGATCGACGGACGGAATGAACCGGTTGTACGTGGTCGAGAACCGTTTCACGACTACCGGCGGGATGGCGGATCACCGCTTTCGCTGTGCGGCCTCCCAAATTCCCGCGTTTGCGGTCCAGTTGGCGAAAAAAGTTGCCGGAGCCACCAATGACCGCGCTCTAGGGGGGGTGGTTGCTCAATTCAGCGATCCCGGGGCGCCCTTTGACGATGCGTGGCTTACGGAGTGTGCGAACGACCTGGTGGCCAGAAAAGGGCGCAGCCTCGTCTTGGCCAGCAACCGTTTCCCGCCGTGGGTGCACAGCGTGGTGCTGGCGATGAACAACGCGCTCGGCGCTTTCGGTTCGACTCTCGAGATCTTAAGCACTCCGCGGGTCAAGGCAGCAAATCTGGGGGAATTGGTCGCTGACGCGAAATCGCATGCCCTGAAAAGGCTCTTTATCCTGAGTGGCAATCCCGCGTACACGGCCCCGGCAGATCTCGACTGGTCCGCGGTCCAAAGGTCGATCCCGGAAGTTATCCGGCTTGGGTACCATATTGACGAAACCTCCGCAGAGGCGAAGTGGATTGTGCCTGAAGCGCATTTTCTCGAATCCTGGGGAGACCAGCGGGCGGCGGACGGCACCTACCTGCCAATCCAGCCAATGATTCTTCCGCTCTTCGGTGGGCTTTCCCAAATCGACATTCTATCCAAATTGGCCGCTCTCCCAGACGGGGCGCAGGCTGTTCGCGACACCTTTAAGTCCTTCACCAAAGAGAGCGATTTCGAAGCGGCCTGGACAAAATTTCTTCGGAACGGCTACGCAGAAGGAACCGTCTACGAAACCGCAAAGGTGGGATTGAATCCGAATGCCCTGCCGGAGCTGTTGAAATCCGCCGGTCCGTTGCCCGGCCCGGTGACGCCGAGTTCGATCGAGGTTGTTTTCCCAGCGGATTACAAGGTCTACGACGGCCGCTACACGAACAACGCCTGGCTACAGGAATTGCCGGATCCGATCACCAAGCTGACTTGGGACAATGCTGTTCTACTGAGCAAATCGACTGCCAGGGCCCTTCAGGTGGATGACGGGGACATGATCGAAATCAGTGTCGGTGACCGAAAGCTCCAGGCAGCTGTGATGATCGCGCCGGGCCACGCCGACTATTCGCTCAGTCTTTCGCTCGGTTACGGGCGATGGGTGGTTGGCAGGGTTGGACAAAAGACCGGGTTCAACGCGTACGAGCTGCGAACAACTGGTGCTCTTTATTATGCCACCAGAGCGACGATCAAATTGATTCAGAAAAAGGGCCATCAGCTGGCCCAGACCCAAAACCATTACAGTATGGAGGGGCGCGCCCTGGTGCGGGAAGGTACGGTTGAGGACTACAATAAAAATCCTGGTTTCGCCAAGGCCGTCTGGATGGACGCGGAGATTCCCCCCAATGTCTCGCTTTACAGTCATCCGCCCCTGAATGCCCCAAACCAGTGGGCGATGTCGGTGGACTTGAATACCTGCACCGGTTGCAGCGCTTGCGTGGTGGCGTGCCAGGCGGAAAACAACATTCCTGTGGTCGGCAAGGAACAGGTCCATAACAGCCGTGAGATGCACTGGATGCGCATCGATCGTTATTTTGCGAGTTCGGAGGGAGACAAGGATAATCCTCACCTCGAAGACGACCCAGAAATGGTGATGGAACCGATGATGTGCCAGAACTGCGAGAATGCGCCGTGCGAGACGGTTTGCCCGGTGAACGCGACAGTCCATAGCGAGGAAGGGCTTAACCTGATGGTTTACAATCGTTGTATCGGAACCAGATATTGTTCGAACAACTGCCCGTTCAAGGTCCGGCGATTCAACTTTTTCAACTACAACGATCGACCGAGCCAGGAACGCATCGATAAAGGGTTACCTGGATTCCAGGGGAAATCGGAGCTTTACCTCGGGCCGTTAGCACCTTGGGGGATGGCCGAGATTTCGAAGATGCAAAAAAATCCGAACGTGACGGTCCGTACCCGTGGCGTCATGGAGAAATGCACCTACTGTGTCCAGCGCATCGAAACGGCCAAAATTGTACAGAGGGTGAAGGCGGGGGTAATAGGCGATCTGACGCTGCCGACAGATTCGGTACAATCCGCTTGTCAGCAAGCTTGTCCTGCCGAGGCGATCGTCTTTGGAGACTTGAAAGATCCGCAAAGCCGGGTTGCCAAGCTTCGAAAACTTCCACAGAACTACCACCTGCTCGAATACCTGAATCTACAGACTCGTACAGCTTACCTTGCGCGCATCCGTAACCCGAATCCGAAGATGCCGGGCTCTGCAAGAGTCGGCAGGATCAATTTAGACGAAAACGGCGATCAGAGACACGGTCTCCCGCACGCCGAAAATCAACCCATCGGAGGTAACGCCTAATGGCTGAGAGCGACGCATCCACGACAGTTTTTGTGGAACGGATGCCGAGGCATCCGCTCGTGTGGAATAACCACTCGATGGCATGGATTTCCGATCGAATCGCCGGAATCGTCGAGAACAAGGCGCCTCGCTGGTGGTGGTTCTCCATCGCGATCACCAGCGGAGCCGCCGCTTTCGGGCTCTTTTGCATTTTTTATCTTCTGTTCACCGGTGTCGGTGTCTGGGGAAACAATGTTCCGGTCGGATGGGCATGGGATATTACCAATTTTGTGTTCTGGATTGGGATTGGTCACGCCGGAACCTTGATCTCTGCGATTCTGCATCTTTGTCGGCAAAAATGGCGGACATCGATTAATCGCGCTGCCGAGGCCATGACGCTTTTTGCCGTGATCTGTGCCGGAATTTTTCCGGGCATTCACGTTGGCCGGATCTGGATGGCCTGGTTTATGGCGCCGGTCCCCAATCCAAACTGGATCTGGCCCAATTTTCGCAGTCCGCTGATGTGGGACGTCTTCGCGGTTTCCACCTATTTCACCGTCTCGGTTTTATTCTGGTACCTCGGACTGGTGCCTGACCTGGCAACGATGCGGGACCGGGCGAAGGGGCGAGTCGCGAAAACCGTGTATTGGGTGCTTTCGTTTGGATGGCGGGGAGGCAACCGACAATGGCGCCATTACGAAATGGCGTATCTGGTTTTGGCCGGTATTTCGACACCTCTGGTCCTGTCGGTGCACTCCACAGTGTCCTTCGACTTCGCCACGTCGATCTTACCCGGATGGCACACCACCATTTTCCCCCCTTACTTTGTCGCCGGAGCAATCTTTGGCGGATTCGCGATGGTGCTCACGCTGATGCTGCCAGCCCGAACTCTGTACAAGCTGGAAGATGTCTTTACTTGGGATCACATCGACGTGATGTGCAAATTGCTCCTGCTGACCGGCTCGATCGTGGGTTATGCGTACAGCATGGAATTTTTTGTCGCGTTTTACGGAGCGAATCCTTTCGAACGCTTTGCCTTTCTGAACCGGTATTTTGGTCCTTACTGGTGGGCCTCCTGGACGATGTTCGCCTGCAACGTAGTCATGCCGCAACTGATGTGGGTGCGCGCATTCCGCCGGAACTGGGCAATCGTTTTCTTCGTCTCAATGTGCGCCAACGCCGGCATGTGGTTCGAGCGTTTCGTCATCTTTGTCATTTCGCTCCACCGGGATTTTCTGCCGTCCGCTTGGCGGATGTACTCGCCCACGTGGGTGGACGCTTTCACGTTCATCGGGACCTTCGGGATTTTCCTAACCCTCTTTCTCCTGTTTATCCGCTTCCTTCCAATGGTCGCGATGTCCGAAGTCAAGGGGGTTCTCCCGGAGGCTGATCCGCATTATCATCCGCCCGCTTCGGGAGGAGAAGAATCCGTTCGGGAGGTTCACGCATGAGTGCAGCCGCTCTGACAAAACCTCCGTTTGCGGTCGTCGCGGAATTCGCGAGTGCAACGAGCCTCTTTGAGGCCGCTGAAAAGGTCCGGGACGCCGGATTTAAGTTCTGGGATGTTCATTCCCCTTTTCCGATCCATGGGATGAACAAGGCCATGGGACTCGGGAAATCCCCTTTGGGCTACATCATCTTTTGCGGTGGCTTTCTCGGTTTTACCACGGCCGCTTTACTCGAATTCATTCCATCGTCCTTTCTCTTTCCGCTGATCGTACATGGCAAACCAGTGAATTTTTTCACTGTGCCGCCTTTTTTCCCGATCATGTTCGAGTTGACGGTGTTGATTTCAGCCTTCACCGCTTTCTTCGGTGTTTTCATTTTGAACCGGCTGCCTCGGCTGCATCATCCTCTCTTCGACCATGAACCATTCAATCGGGTCACCAACGATGCGTTCTTTCTGGTAATCGAATCGGCAGATCCGAAATTTTCAGAGACCGAGACTCGAGAATTCCTCGAAGCGATTGGCGGCACAGAAGTCACGCTGGTGTACGCGAATGATTAAAAACTTTTTCATCGCATTCATCTTGGTGGCGATCATTACCGTCGCGTTGCTCGGTTTTCAGGGACAACATCGGCAGGTCACCGCGATCGAATTTTTTGGCGACATGAAGCGCCAGGATAAGATGAAATTTCAAAAGCCGAGCGCTTTCTTTGCCGATGGCCGAGGGGCCCGGCCACCCGTCGACGGAACGATCCCGATGGGGTATGACATCCCCGGGCATCCCATCCAGAATTCCGGGGCTTCAATGGCTGATATCGATTCTCCGCTGGGCGAGTTCTCCGCCGGGACAGACTATTTGAATACCGGCAAGATGGGCGACCAATGGGGTACCGGACTACCGTTGCCGGTGACCGCGTCCCTTGTGCAACGCGGTCAAAGGGAATTCACTATCAATTGCGCGGTGTGTCACGGAGCGACCGGCCAAGGGAACGGGATCACCTCAAAATATGGGTTACTTGGCATTGCGAACTATCACCAGGACAAGTATCGGCAGATGGCCGACGGGCAAATCTTCAACACCATCACGCACGGCTATAACACGATGATGGCCTATGGCGATAAGGTCACGGTCAAAGACCGTTGGGCGATCATCGCCTACATTCGCGCCTTGCAGAAGAGCCAGAATGCCCGCATCGGAGATGTTCCTGAAGATAAGAGGGCGGCGCTCGACAACGAGGGAAAAACAGAGAATCCGCCGCCCCCAACTGATCCGGGCCAACCAGCAAAAACGGAGACAACGCAAACGCGATAGGAGCGATGAGCCACGATCATTTTACCGTTCCACGACCGGAGGTTTTTGAAAGCCGGAACGTCAACCGGCTATTGCTTGCGCTGCTGGGAATTGGGGTAACTTGCCTGTTGATCACACTGATCATCGGGTTCGTGGCGCCGGCTGGGAGCGAGTTGCGCAAACAGTTCGCGTTCTCCTGGCTGTTTGCGTTCCTTTACTTTTTCACCATTCTGATCGGCTGCTTTTTCTGGATCATCGTTCATCACGCCACTGATTCGGGATGGGGAGTTGTGGTCCGACGGCAAATGGAGAATCTGGCGACTTTGCTGCCCTGGATGGTGTTGTTCTTTTTTCCGCTCTTCTTTGTCCGACGAGATATCTGGGATTGGATTTCAGCCAAGGAGAGTCCGGTGCTTGATCCGCATTTGAGAGACAAGCTCTCCTTTTTCGAGCTGCGTTTCGGGTCTCTGGTCATTCCATTCTTCTGGGTTCGAGCGGTACTGTACTTCGCATATTTCAGCTTTGCGGCTTTGTACTTCAGGCGCACTTCGGTTCGTCAAGATAGCGATGGGGATCCGAAGTGGTCGATCCAGATGCGCGGCTTTTCATTTCCCGCAATCATCCTTTTTGCGGTCTGCACCACCCTGGCGGCATTTGATTGGTTTTCCTCACCCGATTATCGCTGGGCCTCGACAATGTGGGGGGTGTACATATTTGCCGGGGCAGCGGGCGCAGGGATGGCGACGATTATCCTGGTCGTTATGGCGCTCAAAAACGCCGGATACCTGCAGTTTGTCAATGAAGAGCACTTTCACATCATGGGGAAGTTGCTTTTCGTTTTCTCCATTTTTTGGGGATACATCGGCTTTTCCCAATACATGCTGATCTGGTATGCCAACATCCCGGAGGAAACCGAATGGTTCGTTCGACGAAACGTCGAGTCGTGGAATGTGTTAAGCACTTTCCTAGTCATCGGCCGGTTCTTTATCCCATTTTTCTATCTGTTGTTTCAGTACACGAAAAGAACCCCAAAATTTCTGGCCGCTATCTCCTTTTGGGTGTTGGGGATGCATATCTTGGACACGTATGTGACAATCATGCCGTTTTTGCATCAGAAGGGCTTTGAGTTGAGCATTCTGGATCTGCTGGCGCTGCTTTCGATCGGGCCTTTCCTGGTATTCATTTTTTTACGGCGCCTTGGTGGCGTTTCTCTTTTCCCCGCACGCGATCCGCGTCTGCTTGAATCGCTGAAATTGAGCAATTGATTCGATGACCGAGCACAGACAGAAAGGCAAAAGTTCAGCACGCGTGATGATCACCGGGCTGGTGATGGTTCTATTCTTTTGCGGGTTGGTCTTTTTTCTGGTTTCTGAGGGTCAAAGCATCGGGAATGTGGAGGAAGTGAAGGCGCAAGTACGATTGAAAAACCTCGCCGATCTGAATAGCGAAAATCAGAAAGCTCTGATGCAATATCGCTGGGTGGATAAGAGTAAGGGTGTCGTCGGTGTTCCGATCGATCGGGCGATGGAGCTGGTTTTAGCGGAGTTGCAGTCGAATAAGCCGCACCCAGCCGGGCCAGTGACTCCGCCCGTTGCCCCGACGCCACCAGGGTCTCCAACGCCCGCTGCCAACAATCAAAAGCCGGCGGGCCAGCCATGATCTCCAGACGTTCATGAAAGAAATTTCCACTTCAGAGCCGGATTCCCGAGCCGAACCGTCCTCGATTTACGGTGATCTCTCGATGGTCGACCGATCGATTCGGACCCCGGTCCTGATCTTTTTTGGTTCCGCCGTATTCTGGCTTCTTGTTGCTTCGTTTTTCTATCTGTTGAGTTCTTCCCAAATGCACACCCCAACCGCTTGGTGGACCCTCCCTGGTGTTGCGTCGTTGAGCTTTGGCCGTGCCTATCCTGCCTTCCTCAACTGTTACGTGTACGGATGGGCGAGCTGCGCGGGTTTTGGTGCCGGGATCTGGCTCTTGTCGCGCTTAACCAGAGTGCCGTTGGGCAGTCCATTATTTCTCATTCTCGCAGCGGTTGTCTGGAACATAGGAATGATGACCGGCGTCCTATCCATTCTTGGAGGGGCAACGACCGGCAGAGAGTTGCTCGAGTTTCCGATCGAAACCGCTTTCATCTTGTTTCTCGGTTTGACCACCATAAGCCTTTGGGCGATTACGACCATTTGGAACAGGAAACCTGCGGCCATGTATGTTTCGCAATGGTACCTTCTCGGGGCGTTTTTATGGTTTGCTTGGATGTACGCGACGGCGAATATCGCTCTGGGTACCGCACCCGGCGCCGCGCAGCCGGCGATCAATTGGTGGTATGTTGGCAGTCTGGTCGATCTCTGGCTCACTCCAATCGGCTTGGCTACCGCCTATTATCTGATCCCGAAAATCGTTGGCCGTCCGATCTATAGCTACAGGCTCGCTCTGATGGGCTTCTGGGGACTTGCGCTGTTTGGCGGATGGACGGGACTGACCCATGTCATCGGCGGCCCGCTGCCCGCCTGGATGGTCACGGCCAGCATCTTGGCGAAAGTGTTGATGCTCATTCCGGTTTTGGCTACCGGAGTGAATTTCCACCTGACGATGAAAGGCAGTTTCGGAGGATTGCGTGACAATCTCGCGCTGCGCTTTATCGTGACCGGCGCGGTGATTTATACGGTTAACTCTTTTGTGGGCAGCATTATTTCGACTCGCTCGATCGCTCAGTTTACGCAGTTCACGTTCGTCACGGTGATTCACAGTCAGCTCGGTCTGTTTGGCTTCTACAGCATGATCGCATTTGGGGCCTTCTACTATATAGTCCCCAGATTGCTGAACCGGCGGTGGCTCTTCGATCAGCTCATGGAGACCCATTTCTGGTTGGTCGTGGTTGGACTCGGGCTCTTGCTCGTTGATTTCACCATCGGTGGCCTGATTCAAGGTTTTGGGTTGGAAGATCCGCAGATTCCGATGATCGCGGTGAACGACCTGCTGGAGCCGTTTTTGGCGATTCAGAACTTTGGGGCGCTTCTGCTGGTGGTCGCGAATCTGGGGTTTGCCATCGCGTTTATTCTCATCCTCCTGATATCTGCACCGGCCAAAGAACGCCCAGTCGCAATCGAACAATCAAACGAGGCTTCGGAGAGCACTGAGGCAGAGGTGAGCGTGGCGTGAATAGAATAACCGGACTCTTTTTCGGCGTTTTTTTTCTTTTCGGAATTTCCTGGCTTGGCCTCGTGGCTTACCCCTATCTGACATTTGCCGGATTGCGCCAAAGCAAGGATGACGCCACGGGCGCATTGGCTCCGATGGGAAACCCAGGAACGGCCACCCAGGGAGCCCGGGTGTATGCGGCTAATGGCTGTTTTTATTGTCACAGCCAGTATATCCGGGACAAAGATGAAGGGAACGATATTGACCGAAAGTGGGGTACGCGGCGGACTGTGGCCAGGGACTACATGTTCGATCAGCAGGTTTTTCTGGGAACCTCGCGACTCGGTGCAGACCTGACTAATGTCGGGGTTCGCCAGACAGATCCGCAATGGTTTTACCGGCTTCTGTACAATCCTCACACCATGAGTCATGAAGTGTCCATGCCGGCCTACCGCTGGCTCTTCGAGACCCGGGAAATTCAGGGTCAGTCTTCCGTTGACGCTGTCAAGGTCCAGGGCGCGCTCGCACCGCCCCCGGGGTATGAGGTGGTCCCCACGTCCGAAGGCAAGGCGCTGGTGGAGTACCTGCTTTCGCTGAAAAAGAACTACCCCTTGCCCGAAGCTCCTGAAGCAACCGAATGAGCTCATCGCACGAACATCACGTGAAAGAGGCTGAAGATGGACCCGACCAGTCCTCTGTCCGAGAACCTGTGGAGCCTGATCAGGAAATCCCCGAACCCGAGAACGGGCCGATTCCGCCCTGGTTGATCGGATTGATCGGGTTCGGCATTTTCTGGGCCGGAGCGTATTTGTTTTCATTCAGTGGCGGGTTCAGTGCCGACGTATTCGATTTTCAACCGAAATTCGGAGCCGCAGGAGGAGGTGCGAAAGGAGCGCCGGACCCGAAGGTGGTTGGAAAAGCGCTTTTCTCGGCGAATTGTATCACCTGCCACCAGGCGACCGGCTTAGGGGTGCCTGGTCAATATCCGCCGCTGGCCGGATCCGAAGTGGAATTGGGAGATGCGACCAACCAACTGATCGCGATCGTGCTCAAAGGTCTGCAGGGGCCGGTAGTGGTCGAGGGAAAGCCATTTAACAACGCGATGCAAGCTTGGGAAGGTCAGTACACGGACTCGCAGCTTGCGGCGATCCTGACCTACGTCCGATCCGACTGGGGAAATAACGCTCCCCCGATCACGGCTGACATGGTCAAACAGATCCGGGCCGAGTTCAAAGATCGCAAAGAACAGTGGACCTGGCCAGAAGTTCAAAAGATTCCGCCCAAAAACCTGACGGCCGGAGCTGCGGCTCCGCCGGCGGGTCAGCAAAAGCCTGCGGCGCCCGCGTCGGGCGGCCAGCCGCCGGCGCCGAGCGCTCAGCCGCCGGCGCCGAGCGCTCAGCCGTCGGCCCAACCAGCTGCCCAGTCGCAACCCCCTGCACCGAGTCCGGCCGCTGCGCAGTGAGTACGCCCATGACAAGAACCCGCTCCCAAGTATGCTTCCCATGAGCCCCGTATGAACCAGTTTCTCTCCAGAAATCGTGGACTGATCGCGTTGCTGGTTTCTGCCTTTGTGGTAATCGGGACGCCGGCTTACGCAGCGCAGCGCACATCGGGTCTTTGGTGGATGCCGGACGTTGCGAGTAAGGGTGGGGAGCAGATCGATCAGCTGACTTATTTCATCTATTATTTGACCGGCGCGGTCTTCGTCCTGACGCAGGTTGTTTATATCTACTTCTTGATCAGGTACCGCGCGAAAAAAGGGGTGCGAGCGACTTACAGCCACGGCGATAATCGCTTGGAATTGGTTTGGACAGCGATCCCAACGGCAATCTTTATCGGCCTTTGGGGTTATAGCAATCATATGTGGTGGGATGTCATCCACAAGGAACCGCCGGCGGATACCATGGAGGTTGCGGTTACCGCCTACCAATTCGGGTTTTCCTTCCAGTACCCGGGCCCGAGCGGCCAGTTGGGGCGATCGGACGTGAAGCTGCTCAACGCTGACAATATCTTCGGAAACGATCGGTCGGATCCTCTTACCAAGGAAGATTTTCAGTCCAGTGTGTTCGAGTTGCCGGTCAATAAGGGAGTTCGGATACGCCTTAATTCAAGGGACGTCATCCATGGTTTTTATATCCCTCAGTTCCGGATCTATCAGGACGCGGTTCCTGGTCGTACCATCAATTGGGTCTGGTTCATACCAACAAAAATCGGAAGCTACGATCTGGCTTGCAGTCAGCTATGCGGTTCAGGGCATTATAATATGAAGGCGCAGATCGAGGTTGTTTCTCAAGAGGACTTCGACAAATGGTATAAACAGAAGCTTGCTGCCGGGGCCAATGCGCCTGCAGGTAACCCGCCAGCTCAGAGTAAGTAGTTGTAGGAATATTTATGGCAGAAACGATCACTCACGCCGTTCCGGAAGAAGTGCATGTGTCACATGCGCACCATCCTGAGTTGAGTTTCTTCCGGAAATACATCTGGTCGGAAGACCACAAAACGATTGCGTTGCAGTATCTCTTTACGAGCCTTTTCTTCTTGTTGATTGGGGGATTGCTCGCCATGGGCGTCCGTTTTCAGCTGGCTTTCCCGAATGCGCCAGTTCCATTCATTGGGGCGCTGCTTCCGAGCTGGTTGGTGACTTCTGCGGGAGCGGTTCAGCCTGGCGGGTACAACGGGCTGGTGACGATGCACGCAACGGTCATGGTCTTCCTGGTGATCATGCCGCTTCTGATCGGAGTTTTCGGAAACTACCTCATCCCTCTGGAAATCGGGGCCCCAGACATGGCTTTCCCGTTTTTCAACGCGCTCTCGTACTGGCTCTTTCTGGTTTCGGGCCTCGTCTTGCTCTCCAGCTTTTTCGCTCCAGCCGGGTTCCCGGCCGGCGGATGGACCTCCTATGCTCCTTTGTCTTCCCACGCGGCGTACAACGGGACGCAGGCTGGGCAGAGCCTTTGGTGTGTCGGTCTCTTTATCAACGGCCTAGCTTCGATCGCCGGAGCCATGAATTACATCACCACGATCATCAACATGCGCGCGCCCGGAATGACGATGTTCCGCTTGCCGTTGCCGATCTGGGCGCTTTTCATTACGGCGATTCTTCTCCTGCTGGCGGTCCCTGTACTCTCGGCCGCCGCCGCCATGCTGTTTTGTGATCTGAACTTCGGGACCAGCTTTTTCTCGGCGAGTAACTATGGGCAACCACTGCTCTGGCAGCATCTGTTCTGGTTCTTCGGCCATCCGGAAGTGTATATCATGATTCTGCCGGCGATGGGGTTGGCCTCGGAGATTCTGGCGGTCAATTCTCGCAAGCCGATCTTTGGTTATAAGGCCATGGTCTACGCGATGGTGGCGATCGGTGTATTGGGTTTTATCGTTTGGGGGCACCATATGTTCGTCAGCGGGATGAACATTCTGCTTTCCGCCACCTTTTCCTTTTCGACGGTGTTGATTGCTGTGCCGTCGGCCATCAAAACATTCAACTGGATGGGAACGGTCTGGAGGGGTTCGATTCGGTATACCACTGCGATGTGTTTTGCCCTGGCGTTTGTCTCGATGTTTGTCATCGGAGGTTTAAGCGGAATTTATATGGCTGCGACTCCGGTTGATCTCTTTATCCACCACACCTACTTCATCGTTGCCCACATCCACTATGTGTTGTTTGGCGGGAGCCTTTTTGGAGTCTTCGGCGCAATTTACTTCTGGTTCCCCAAGATGTTTGGCCGCATGATGAATGAAACATGGGGCAAAATTCATTTCGGCCTCGCGTTCATTTTCTTCAACTGCACCTTTTTCCCGATGCACAATCTTGGGTTGAATGGAATGATGCGTCGAATCGCGGACCCACCGCTGTACGACCACTTGCGAAGCTCGCAGCCGATCAACGTTTTTGTCACTGTCAGTGCGTTTTGTCTTGGGTTGTCGACGATTCCGTTCCTGATCAACTTCTTCTACAGTATCTTCAAAGGGCCAAAAGCTCCGACAAATCCCTGGGAATCCAACACGCTCGAATGGACGGTTCCTTCACCTCCTGGCCACGGAAATTTCGAAAGGACTCCGACCGTTTATCACGGCCCGTACGAGTATAGCGTTCCAGGCATGGAGAAGGACTTTTTGCCGCAGGATGAACACGCGCCTGAGACAGCGAAAATCATCGCCCACTAGTCTGCCATAAAGGTTCATGTCCGAATTAGGTCTACCAAAGCGGTTGCTCCACTGGTACACGGTTTTTGTGGCCGCCAGCGTGCTGGTCTTGATCTGTAGCGGTGGATTGGTCACCAGCCACGGCGCCGGAATGGCGGTTCCGGATTGGCCGAACAGTTTCGGGTACAACATGTTCCTGTTCCCCTTATCCCGTTGGGTCGGGGACGTCTTCTTCGAGCATACTCATCGACTGATCGCCAGCGGAGTCGGCCTGTTGACGGTGGCGCTCTGCCTCTTGACCCTGCGGGTAGAGGATCGGGGGTGGGTCAAATGGCTGTCCGTCGTTGCAGTCGTGGCCGTGATCATCCAAGGCGTCCTTGGCGGCTTACGAGTAACTGAACACAACGCGGTCCTGGGGCTTTTTCATGGATGCCTGGCGCAAGGATTTTTTTGCTTGATCGCGACTATCGCCCTGGTGACTTCCCGGTTCTGGTACCGGATTGAAACAGTGGCGCGCCAACGCGAGGTCCGGGCCCTGCGATTCTGGACGATTACGGTCACCGGGATGCTGTTTATCCAATTGGCCTTAGGTGCGTCGATGCGGCATTCACACACCGGACTATCAATTCCCGATTTCCCGACCGCTTACGGAAAAGCTTTTCCGCCGCTCGACGCTGCATCGATTGCGCGGATCAACGAAATGCGGGCGACCGCCCAAGCTGCGCCGCCCCTTACACCTGGTCTTATTATGTTGCAATACATTCACCGGGGTTGGGCTGTCTTGATCGTAGTCGGGCTTGTTACTGTTGCGACCGCTATTCTCCGGAATCGACAAATTCCTGGTCTGGTGCGTACCGCTGCCGGTTTCTGGATTTCGCTGGTAGTTGCGCAGTTTCTCATTGGCGCTTGGACCATCTGGAGCAATAAGGCAGCCGATATCGCAACTTCCCATGTCTTTGTTGGGGCATTAACTTTTATGACCGGAGTCCTTCTCAGCGTGGTATTCTCTGGGATGCTTTCTTCGACGCGGCGAGAAGTTTCAGCGACCTTGCGCAAGGAGGTCGCCAGGGCATGAGCGCATTTGCCGAAAAACCGGGTTTGACGCGTTTGCCGGGTGGCCCGGTTTCGCAGACCCGCCGTTGGGTCGCGGATGTTTCAGAATTGTGCAAGGTCAGGATTACCTTGATGGTTCTCGTGACCACGCTGGTGGGGTTCTTGTTCGGATGGCATGGTCCAATCGACCTGCTCTATCTTTTTCATACTTTGGCAGGCACAGCCCTTGCCGCTTCGGGTGCCGCTGCCCTGAATCAAGTCTTGGAAGTTGAACTCGATGCCAGAATGCGCAGGACGCGGAATCGGCCGTTGCCGGGGCGCCGGATGACGTTGGATGAAGGGCTGATCATCGGGATACTCTGTTCAGCCGGCGGGATTCTCTGGCTGAGCATCGCAACAAATATATATGCGGGTCTGCTGAGCGCAGTGACCATCGTTGTTTATGTCTTCGTGTACACGCCATTGAAGCGCGTCACGACTTTGAACACCATCGTCGGGGCAATTCCAGGCGCACTCCCACCGGTGATCGGGTGGACTGCTGCTCGGGGAGAGCCCAGTTTCGAGAGCTGGATCTTGTTCGCGATCCTCTTTTTGTGGCAAATGCCCCATTTTCTTTCGATCTCCTGGCTATACCGCGAGGATTACAAACAGGCCGGTTTCGTGATGCTGGCCAGTTTTGATCCGGGGTGTCGGGTGACCGGGCGCCAGAGCTTGCTCTACACCATGGGGTTGATCTCGGTCAGCTTGCTCCCGGCGATGCTGAATCTGACAAGCTTGTGGTACCTGCCCGTTGCGGTGACCATGGGCGGCTATTTCCTCTGGATGTCTTTTCGGTTTGCGATCGTTGGAACCGATCAAGCCGCTAAGCGCCTATTTGTGGCGTCGATTATCTATTTGCCGGTGACGCTCGGCGCGCTGGCTTTTGCCCGATTGTAATGCAGGAGGATTATAAAAAGAAGAATCGCCGGCTGTTCATCGCCATTGTTGTTTTCGCCATCGGCTTCACGGTGCTGATTATTCTTTGGAAGTTATCGATTTATCAAAAAATTTAACCATGCAAGCTCCAGCCACCACGATTGACGAAGTCCATGCCGGGGGACCAAACATTGTCCGGTTCGGAATGTTCACGTTCCTGGCGTCGGAGGCGATGCTCTTTGCGGGGTTGATTTGCGGATACATGGTGCTGCGGGGCGGTGCCGGGGCTGGTTGGCAGATGCCGGAGGCATTAAAAAATGCCCCGACAATGATCAAGACGATCATCGCGACCCTTTGCCTGATTTCCAGTAGCTTCACTCTGCACTTTGCCGAAGGCCGATTGATCAAGCATACCAAAGGCGGCATTGGTCTTCTGGTGCTGACCATTTTTTTGGGAGCGATCTTTCTGACCAACCAGGCACTTGAGTGGGCTAATCTCCATAACGAAGGTTTTTGGTTCAACACCACCGGAATTATGGGATCCAGCTTTTTTGTTCTCACCGGTTTCCATGGACTCCACGTTTTTATTGGCGTCCTGCTCCTGATTTCCTCCCTGGTCAAGGCGCTAGGTGGAAAGTTCACCCCGCAACGCCATGGATTCCTCGAGTGCACCGGTTTGTATTGGCACTTCGTGGATATCGTCTGGGTCTTCCTGTTTTCGATTCTCTACATCCTGTAAGCAAAGGGGCAGTCCGCAGAATCCAGAATACAGGAGTCAGAATTCAGAAGAGCGGGATTCCGCCATTGGAACGATCAATCAATGAATTCACTGACCCGAACTCTGCCTGACAACGCGCTTGCATCGTCGCTGGAGATAAATAAGAGTACCCCCATGCTCCGGTTTCTTTCCGTGCTAGGTGCGTTGCTGATGAGCCATGCGCCATCGGTCTTGGCCTGCGAAGGATGCAAAGAACCCTCGAACGTTGCCGGTGATGCCGGGGTCGGCGGGATCAGTGCAAGCTTCTCCTGGAGCGTGGTTTTCATGCTTGGTATGCTGGCCTTCCTACTGACCGGCATGCTCTTCATGATTGTCCGGTCCTGCAAACAATTGGCAGATCGACAGAACCAAGTAAGCAACGCGTCTCGCTTAGCTTCTTCTTCACCCGGCCGAGCAAATCAGGACGCTCCGTCCGCCGGGTTCGGCATTGGTGGATATCCTGCGTCCATTCCTGCGGTCCAATCCTAGCAACGTCCGCCGGCGCGTGTCTTACTGCGTTGCCTGCACGGCTGTCAGCGCGATGGTGTAGACAATGTCATCGACCAGCGCTCCGCGTGAGAGATCGTTCACCGGGCGTTTCAGACCCTGAAGCATCGGACCGATGCTGATGACGTTGGCGCTCCGCTGGACCGCCTTGTAGGTCGTATTACCCGTGTTCAGATCCGGGAAAATGAATACCGTGGCTCGACCCGCGACCAGGCTGTTGGGCGCTTTTGTCCTTGCGACATCGGGCATGAAAGCGGCGTCATACTGGAGCGGTCCGTCAATGAGAAGCTCAGGGCGTTTCTCTTGAGCAATCTTCGTTGCTTCCCGCACTTTCACGACGTCGACCCCTGACCCTGAATCACCAGTCGAATAACTGATCATCCCGACTCTCGGCGGAATCCCAAATGCGGCGGCCGAGTCCGCGCTCTGGAGCGCGATATCGGCCAATGTCTCTGCGTTTGGATCCGGGATCACGGCGCAATCTCCATAGACGAGGACCTGCTCCGGCAGACACATGAAAAAGATCGATGAAACCGCTTTGGCATTTGGCTTGGTTTTGATGATCTGCAAAGCGGGCCGGATGGTGTTGGCAGTGGAATGCACGGCTCCAGAGACCAACCCGTCGACTTCGCCCAAAGCGAGCATCATCGTTCCGAGCACCACATTGTCCTCGAGTTGGCTCGCTGCCATCTCCATCGAGAGCCCTTTCTGTTTTCGCAACTCGAAGAGCGGACTGACATACTGTGACCGGACGTCCGTCGGATTCAGAATTTCCAGGTTGTCGGGCAGCTCAATATCCTGACTGCGGGCCACCGCCTGAACCTCCGCGGGGTCGCCGAGGAGCACGCAGCGCGCGATTCCGCGCCGAGCGCAAATAGCGGCGGCCTTTACCGTACGCGGCTCGACCCCTTCGGGGAGAACAATCCGTTTTTTAGCGGCGCGCGCCTTCTCGGTGAGCCGGTGGAGAAACGCCGCCGGCGAAAGTCTGAATTCAAGCTCCTTCTTGGATTGGGAGATCAACCAGTCGATATCCAAGGTCTGAGCGACGTGTTCGATCGCGTCTTCGATTCGCTGAATATCATCCACCGGGACTGCCGTGCTGAGCTGGTAGAGCCGGGTCGCAGTGGTGTAGCTGTTGGTTCTGACCCGCAAGAGAGGCAAACCGGTTTCGAGGGCCGGCTTGCAAAAGTCGATGATGCGCTCGTCGGGTTCGCTATCCCCGGTCAGGATAAGTCCGGCAATCGGAATATGGCTGAGGGCCGCCATCCCGACTGCGAGAATCACGTCGCTTCGGTCCGCGGGCGTCAGCATGATCGCTCCGGGACCAAAGGTATGGAGCAAATTGGGAACGGTACGCGCCAGGAGATGCGTCGTCTTCACCCGGCGACTGACCATCTCGCCAGCGTTCATGATTTCGGCGTTCAATTCCCGTTGGATGTCGATTGTCCTGCAAAAGGTCAATTCCGGACTCTCCGGAACGACACCAATCAGTTCGAGTTGTCGGCGACTGAACAACCTGCTTTCAGAGCGCAGGTGATCGGCCAAATCTTTCGCAATTTCCGATTTGTCAATCGGGTACCTGTTGATGATCGCTCCGATGATTTTTTCCAGACCTCCGAATGCGTTGGCCGCGTACTCAATTTGATCGTCGAGCTCCTCGATCGTTTTGTCGGCCCGTGAAGCCACGAGGATCACCTGTGCGTTCAGTGTCTTCACCAGCTCATTGTTCACGACTCCCAGATAAGAATCGCCCCCAGCGGGAAGCAGACCTTCGACGACGATGACATCGGCGGATACCGTCGATACATCGTAGGCGGCAATTACCTGGCCCATGAGCTGATCCATCCCTTGCTCCGAGATCGCTTTGATCGCAGTGCTCAAGGGGATCGGATCGGCGGGTTTTAAGGTGGTGGTCGCGCGGATGAAATGGGTGGATCGTTCAGGACCAGAAGATCTCTCCGAACCCTCGCCGATCGGCTTGAAAAATGCCACCCGGACTCCTCTTCGATCAAGAGCGTTGACCAAGCCGAGGGCAACCGTGGTCAAGCCGACGCTGGTCCCTGCCGGAGCGAGAAAAAATGCGTGTTTCATGCGATCAGAAGAGCGGTTTCACGAGCAATCATGAGCTCTTCGTTGGTGGGGATGACCAGGCACAGCAAACCCGATCGACTTGTGATACGCCCGTCCGCTCCTTTTCCATGCACTTCGTTCAGTTTTTGATCGAGTTCGGGATGCAAAATAGCTAAATGCGTGAGGGTCTGGGCCCTGACCGCCGCGCTGTTCTCCCCGATGCCGCCCGTGAAAATGAGAGCATCGATTGACGAGAGAGCGGCTGCCAGTCCGAGAATCGACCGGGCCAGTCGGTAACAGAAAAGATCAACCGCCAGACGCGCCCTTTTGTTTCCTTCCGCTGCCGCGGTCATGACGCCGCGCATATCGTGACTGACTCCGGAGACACCCAGGAGCCCGCTCTTTCGCGTTAGGATTTCGGTAATTTCCCGGAGCTGGTGATCTTCCTTTTCCTGGAGGAACAGATGGAAATTCGGGTCAACATCGCCGCTCCGGGTGCCCATGACCAAACCTTCCTGCGGTGTCAGGCCCATCGAAGTGTCCATGCTCTGGCCATTCCGCACCGCAGCTGCGCTGCATCCGTTGCCGAGATGCGCCGAGATGAATTGCGTCTCCTCAATCGGCTTGCCAATCCGTTTTGCGGCCTCCAATACGACAAAATGATGGCTTGTGCCGTGAAACCCATAACGGCGGATCCGGTACTTTTCGTAGTACTCGTAGGGGATCGCGTAGTGAAAGGCGTGAGCAGGCAGAGTTTGGTGGAATGAGGTATCAAACACCGCCACCTGCTTCTTATCCGGGAACAATTCAGTTGCGAGGCGAATGCCTTGGGCGCCTGCCGGATTATGAAGAGGAGCGAGATCCGCAAGCTCCTCAATTCTTTGCACCACGCTCTCCGTGATGAGGACGGGTTTGCGAAAGTCTTCTCCGCCATGAACGATCCGGTGCCCGATCGCTTTGATTTCTAGTTTTTGGCCGCTGCCGAGTAATTCGATGATGCGCAGAAGTGCAGCGCGATGATCTGCACCGGGGGTCACCTCCTGGTGGCTGACTCTGTCCAAGCCGATCATTTTCAAGTCCGCGCCCTCGGTGGCCAATCGTTCCGCGATTCCGGATGCCAACACCGCTTCAGTCTCCGGATCCAGAACGGAAAATTTTAGAGACGAGCTTCCACAGTTGATGACCAGGATTGGAAAGAGCGCCGACACACCTGAACAGTTGCCGAACGGAAAGGGGATAGTCAATCCGGAAGGGGATGGATTCCCCTCGATCGTGCTCGTGCTCGACGGGGGCGTGTGGGCTGAGGAGTCGCCCACTGGCTTTGTTCACTCTTCTTTGGAGTCGGACGATTCGGACCAGTGAGGGCTGGGGATCGAGAACGAGGACGAGCAAGAGAACGAGCACGATCGGAGGAAGGCGCAACGTCTGAGGCGATTGGGAGGAGGGAGGACCCGCCGGCACCCCTCGACCCGTTTCTGCCGCTTGCTCACTTGCGTTGGGCATGCGAAAGGTTGGCTCTTCGGAAGATTTGATCCGGTGCGGACTCCAACCTATTTTGTCGTTTGTTTCGATTCTTTAGCCCACTTGTGAGATGAATGTTTTTGATCTTCCTCCGGTGAACGCGACTCTAAATGGCCTGAGCACCTGCTTGATTGCAGTTGGATGGATGGCCATTCTTCGCGATCAGAAATGGACGCATATCACCTGCATGATCACGGCGCTGGTCTGTTCGACGGTCTTCCTGGCCTGCTATCTCACTTATCACTTCGGCTTGCTCAGCGCCGTCGGAGAAGGCTGCGTACGATTTACGACTGGAGGTTGGGTGCGACCGTTCTATTATGTCATCCTGATCACGCACCTGATTCTGGCATTTACGATCCTGCCTTTGGTGATTATTACAATGATCCCGGTCTTACGGGCGCAATTCGACCGTCACCGTCGAATGGGGCGGTTTACGATGCCGATTTGGCTCTATGTTTCTGTCAGCGGTGTCATCGTTTATTTCATGTTGTACCAATGGTTTCCATCGACCCATTTGGATGAACTCAAACAGCGGTACGCATTGAAGGCGAAAGGCTATTAGCCGACTACGATGCAAGAATCGTCCTCGTTTTACCCCACCCAATCGTGCTCGTTCTCGTCGTCGTCCTCGTTCTCGATCGAGAGCGGTCGCAGCGGAAAGGGACTGCTGGAGCGGCCGTCGATCGCACCGTGCGACCTCGTCCTTTCCATCCAAGGGGATCGAGCACGAGATCGAGAACGACGACGAGGACGACTAGCAATGCTGGCCGTGGCACTGGCCCTGGTTTCCTGTAATAACGACAAGGTTGAGGTGTACAGGATTCCCAAGGAAGGGATTAAGGTGGCGATGCAGAACGGGCCGGAAGGATTGACGCCGGCACGGGGTAATCCGGCGCACTGGACCAAACCAGGTGGTTGGAAAGAACAGCCCCTTTCCGAGATGCGGCTTGGAAGCTTCAAAGTCGACGGTTCAAGCGCCGCTTCGGCCGATGTTTCAGTGATCGCTTTCCCCGGTGAAGCGGGTGGATTGATCTCAAACATCAACCGCTGGCGGGGTCAGCTTCAATTAGCGCCTTTGAACGAAGATCAATTGGCGCAAACCACCCAACGCACCGAGGTGGACAATGTCCCGACCTACCTGGTCGATTTCCAGACGGCGGAAAACGACCCAAAACCTTCCCGAATTCTTGGTGCGGTACTCCAGGCGGCGAATCGTACCTGGTTTGTGAAAATGACCGGTCCTCCGGATCTCATCGAGAGTCAGCGCCAAACATTCCTGGAGTTCGTGAAATCATTCCGTTTTACGTCCCCCCCAGGGACGGAATCGTCGGCGCCTGCGGTGTCAACTAAGCCAAAATCAACGAATGACGAGTGAATTATCTCGCTGGTTCAAGCCGCTCACGTCACTCAAACTGACCATCTGCTGTTTGGCGTGCGCGATGGTCCTTGTCTTCATTGGCACGCTGGATCAGGTGCACATCGGTGTCTACGAGGCGGAAAACCGGTATTTCAAAAGTCTCTTTCTTTTCTTCACCCTGCCTGGCACGCAGTTCAGAATTCCCTGGTTTCCGGGAGGGTACATCGTCGGGACTCTTCTCCTGACCAACCTGATCGCGGCGCATGTTGCCAGGTTTAAACTAAGCTGGAAAAAGGCGGGCATTCTCCTTCTGCACTCCGGACTGATCCTGCTCTTGGTCGGCCAACTGTTCGCGGATATTTTCATTGACCTGGAAAGCCAGATGCGGCTGGACCAGGGTCAAACCAAGAACTACTCGGAAAGTCTGTATCACGACGAGTTGGCAATCATCGATACCAGCGGAGCCGATGCCGACCAGGTTATTTCGCTGCCGGAATCCCGCCTATATAGAGGTAGCAGGATTGAATTGCCGGTCGACTCGCTGGAAGTCGTGATCCAGGAATATTATCCCAACGCTGCGCTCGTCAGCCCGACCCAATTGCCCTCGCCGAGCTATCCGCATTTGCCGATTGGCCCCATGGCGGTCGCTGTCCAAATGGAAAAAACCTACAAAGAGAATGAGCGGAACCAGCCGGCCGCCACCGTGTCTATTTTGCAAAATGGGAATCCAATCGGCTCGTGGAGCGTGGCGGCCGGATTCCCGCGGCCACTTAGTTTTCAGGCTGCAGGGAAGAACTTCCAGATTGTGCTGCGACCGAAACGCTTTTATAAACCGTTCGCGATACAACTTCTCCAGTTCCGCCACGATCGCTATGCCGGGACCGATATTGCGAAGAATTTTTCCAGCCGCATCAAACTGACCGATCCGGCAAAACATGAAGATCGAGAATCCTTGATTTTTATGAACAATCCTTTGCGCTACCGGGGGTACACGTTTTTCCAGGCCGGATTTGATAACGATGACACCACCACTATTCTTCAGGTCGCCCAGAATCCCAGCTGGCTTGTGCCGTATATTTCGTGTGCACTGATTGTCCTGGGGATGCTTCTTCAATTCGGGATGCATCTGTTCAGCTTTGTGAAACGCCGGGTGATCGCATGAAAAAGTTAGCTCCGTGGGTCATAAGCGCAGTCCTTCTGCTTTGGGCGGTTTCGAAGATGATGCCCCCGAAGGAGACGCCCGGATTAGATGTGGATGGTTTCGGTAAGCTTCCGGTCCTGGTCGGGGGACGCGTGATGCCAATGGATAGCTTGGCGCGGATTTCACTGTCGGAATGGAATCATCACGGGATTTACACGACGGCGGAGGGAAAGGTAGAACAGCCCAGCCAGGGTCTGTTGGACATCCTGATGATGCCGGAGCGTTCGGATGCGGCAAAATTGTTCGAAGTCAGCAATCAGGAAATCCTCGATCTTTTCGGGTCGCAGGACGCAAAGGGGCAGTTTGTTTCCTACTCGTTTAACGATCTAAAACCATTCTTCAGTGAAATAGAAAAACAATCCGGGTTAGCGGAGCAGACAGAAGCCGAAACCCGGAATCCGTTCCAACGCGGAATTATCAAATTCCGGGACGGCTTGCGGCTCTATCTGCAGCTAAAAAACACGGTTCAGCCGGAAGATTCCTCCGATTTCGGAAAAGAGATCCTGGCATTTTCACTTGCGATTAGACCGGGGCTGAATGCGGTTCATGATCGCGACGCCGGCAAGCCGTTCAACCAACAGGATTTCGAGCGGATCCTCTTATTTACGGAGCGATACAAAAGCTTACTGCAGGCAAAATACGCCTACGCGATCCCTAACCCGACCACCGTCGAAAACGAAGGCTGGCAACATATTTCCGAGTCATTGCTCAGCGGAATTGGCAGGGAGGGCATTCCGTATGCCGCCACGGCTTACGGCCGCCTGATTTCGGCCTATCGCGCAAACGATGTGAACGGATTCAACGAGGGTATCCGGGAATACGACGGGTACCTGGCCAAAGCCATTCCGGAGAAAGTGAACAGGCCGAAACTGGAGTTCTTCTTCAATCAGGGTCAACCGTTTTTGCAGGCGATGATTTTGTACGTCATTGTTTTGGTGTTCGGGCTGTTGTCCTGGCTGGTCTGGCCGAAAACTCTTGGCAAGACGGCAGTGATTCTTCTGGTGGGCGCCTTTCTGATTCACACGTTTGGATTGATCGTCCGCATGTATCTGCAGGGACGGCCTCCGGTCACCAACCTTTATAGTTCCGCGATTTTTGTCGGCTGGGCCTCCGTATTGCTTTGCATCGTTCTTGAGCGTTTCTACAAAAATGGGATCGGCAGCGTGTGCGGAGCCGTGATCGGGTTCGTGACACTGCTCATCGCCCACAATCTCCAGCTCGACGGGGACACCCTGGAAATGTTGCGCGCGGTGCTCGACACCAACGGTTGGCTTGCGACCCATGTGGTCGGCGAGGCGTTAGGGTATTCCGCAATGTTTCTCGCAGGGTTGATTGGGACCATTTACATCTTTCGCGGTCTGTTCACGACTTCGTTTGATGAGGCGACCTCGAAAACGCTGGGTCGAATGATGTATGGGGTCGTTTGTTTCGCGACGCTCTGCAGCCTCGTTGCCACAATCCTCGGCGGGATCTGGGCGGATCAATCCTGGGGCCGGTTTTGGGGCTGGGATCCAAAAGAAAATGGGGCGCTCCTGATCGTGCTCTGGAATGCCATCATCCTGCATGCGCGCTGGGGTGGATTTGCGAGGGACCGGGGTATGGCGCTGTTGACGGTGTTCGGCAATGTCATTACCAGCCTGTCGTGGTTCGGAGTCAATATGCTCGGTGTCGGCCTCCACTCTTACGGCTTCATGGATCGGGCGTTTGGGCCGCTGTTCGGGTTCATTGTCGGTCAACTAGCGATCATCGGCCTCGGTCTAATCCCTCTAAAGTATTGGCGTGGAATCCGGGCGCGTCAGCGACCGGGGCGGAAAGCGGCGGGGGAAGTTGTCAGTGCCGGTCTCAAAGGGTAGATCCTTTCCCCGAACCTCTATTTCGGGGAGAGGACGCTAGCGCCATCGGTGTTCCTGGGTTCAATGGCCGGACGCCGGCGCATTCCAGGGCCGCCCGGACGACTTGGGCCTGTGAAGAGATCCTTCCTACCGTCCAACAGGTAATGTCGGAAAAAGGCTCTGATGAGCGGTTCCACCATCGGATCTTCAAAAAGCCCGATCCCTCCTCCTCCGGAGTTGAAGCTGCTCCCGCTAGCATCAAATTTCAGGCCAAAGTAGGGGTTATGGCCGCCGCCCACCACTGTGTGGAAGTAGTAAGGGGCCTTAACCTTATCCATCGCTGCCACCAGCAGTTCCGCTTGAATATACGGAACAAGTTGATCGGCAGTTCCATGCACGACGAGCATCGGAGGTTCATCGGCATGGACATAATTGACCGGACTCGCTGACCGAGCCAGGTCTGGGTGGTCCTTGGGGGATCCTCCAATGAACAAAAACTTGCCTTCGAAAGCCGTAAAATCCGCGGGTCCGAAAAGATTAACCACGCAGGTCACGTCACTCGACAAATCCAGATTCTCTCCCTCGTCGAAGGCTTTGCTGCCGCTGGTGGTACCGAGCATGGCCACCAATTGCCCGCCCGCCGATTCACCGATGACTCCTATTCGACTAGCATCGTAGCCATAATCGTGGGCGTGTGCCTTTAGCCATCTGATCGCTGCTTTGCAGTCCTCGATTTGAGCCGGCCAGATGGCAGCCGGGGCTAATCGGTAGTTTACCGAGGCCATCGCATAGCCGTCCCAGAGGAGTTGGAGATTGTTGGGGTTCAAACTATCGCCGGCTTTGTCTCCGTGCTCCCAGCCGCCCCCGTGGACGAATACGATGAGCGGCATATTTTTTTGTTCGGTCGGAAGGTAAAGGTCAAGCTGCTGCTGCGGTTCGCCTCCGTCGACATACGGAACGTTGGTTATCCAAGCGACACTGTTCCCGCCGGTCGGATAGGGTTGTTGAGTTACCGTGCGGATTTGGGCGTGTGTGGCCGCGATGGTCGCGAACAGACCGCAAACAAAAACCGCGGTCGGATGAAAAATCGAGGCCAATCTAAGTTGGAGAAAGTGCCTGTTCATAATGAAACGAGCGGGGGGCGGAGTAAACCAATGCGATTTCCACCCAAAACTTCCTTCAGCGCATTGCGGAGTCAAGCCACTGAGACCACTCCCCGTCAAAATCAAGATGGAGCCCGAATCCATTATTCTAGTCGGAGTGTTCCGCCCCGCTTGGCGCCGAGCTAAGGAGGTTTGGCATGGGCTTTGTTCTCTTGGCCTTCGGGCCGCCGACACCACTCTAAGGGCACGTGGAAAGGACCGTAGATCGAGCGCGGTTTGCATACTCGAACTATGGCAATTAGAATAGCACTTAACTCTTGAACCTCGTAATACCAGCGTGCCAGGCCGCGACGTTCCATCAATCATCGGACGGGAGTTAGAGCTCAATCCGAATTTGATCCTCACCGATGAAACGAGGCAGCAAAAGCGGCGACACGAATGTTGTCGAGAGCGCAGCACTGGTTTTGGATGGGCGCACCCGACGGTTGAATTTGAAACAACTCCTGCCGTTTATGGGGCCGGCATTCATTGCCAGCATTGCCTACATCGACCCCGGCAATTTCGCCACCAACATCCAGGGCGGCGCGGAGTTTGGCTACACACTGTTGTGGGTTGTGGTCGCCAGCAATCTCATGGCGATGTTGTTGCAGACATTGTCGGCGAAACTCGGCATCGCCAGTGGGACGAATCTAGCGGAGCATTGCCGTAATCAATTTCCTCGCCCGGTAGTCTGGGTGATGTGGGGAGTCATGGAGGTCGTGTCGATGGCGACGGATCTCGCCGAGTTTCTTGGGGCGGCGCTCGGCTTTTACCTGCTCTTTGGAATTCCGCTGTGGGCAGCGGCTGTGCTGACTGCGATCATCACGCTGCTTATTCTTGCGTTGGAAGCGTACGGTTTTCGGCCGTTAGAGGCGGTCATCACAGGCATGGTTGGCGTTATTGCCGTCTGTTATCTGATCGAAACCTGGCTGGTCCGCCCGGATTGGGCTCAGGTGGCGTGGCACGCCGTGGTACCGCAATTTGCCGGAAGGGAGAGTGTCTTTCTTGCGACCGGAATCCTGGGTGCAACGGTGATGCCGCATGTGATTTTCCTCCATTCGTCCTTGACCCAGGCGCGGATCGTCACGCTGGACGCAGAGCGGCGGCAGCGATTGTATCGATTCGAGATTCTGGATGTGGCGATCGCGATGGGTGTGGCCGGATTGATTAACGCGGCGATGCTAATCATGGCTGCCTCTTCTTTTTACCGTGCCGGACTGACTCACATCGCCTCAATCGAAGAGGCGTACCGCACACTCGAACCATTGTTGGGGTCTGCCGCGCGCACGGTGTTCGCGGTGTCCCTATTGGCGTCCGGTTTGGCGTCAGCCTCTGTAGGGACGATGGCAGGTCAGGTGATCATGCAGGGGTTTTTGCATCGGCAAATTCCAATCTGGGTGCGGCGGTTGGTCACCATGCTGCCTTCGCTGGTGGTAGTCGGAATGGGGATGGATCCAACGCGAACACTGGTCGTCAGTCAAGTCGTGCTTAGTTTTGGTCTGCCATTCGCGATCGTGCCCCTGATCCTGTTCACGCGGCGGCGCGATTTGATGGGGGAATTGGTGAATACTGCTTTCACGACGATTTTGGCCAGCGTCGTGACGGTGCTGATCGTGATTTTGAACGGGTATTTGCTCTATGAAACCCTCAAAGGGAATTGAATTTAAGATTAGACATCTCATCGTCCCTTTGGACGGTTCGCGTCTGGCAGAGGCGGCGCTTCCGATTACGAGACAGCTCGCTCAGAAGCTCGGCGTTCCGGTGACGCTCGTCCATCTGATCGAACGCCACCCTCCAGAGCGCATCCATGGCGAACATCACCTTTCTAATCCGCAAGAGGCAGAACGATATCTGAGCGAATTGGGCCGGCGTATATTCCCCGCCGATCCGCACGTCGCGCAGCATGTGCACGCGGCTGAGATTGCCGACGTGCCGAGAGCCATCGCCGAACACGCGACCGAATTCGGTTCTGATCTTATTATCATGTGCGCGCACGGCCAGATTGGCTTGCGCGCCTTGTTGTTCGGAACAATTGCGCAACAAGTTGCCGCTTCCAGCGCTGTTCCAGTCTTACTGATCCGCCCGGGCGAGGCCGGCGCCGCACCAATTCTCAGCGAGCGTCCGATGCTGGTCCTGCTGGACAGTACAGGCGTGGACGGACAGAGTTTGGCCCTGGCCGCCGCGCTCGCGAAGGTTAGCGGCGGAAGTTTGTATCTAGTCGTGGTCGTGCCTACCTTGAGGACTCTGTCCGGTGTGGGTGCCGCTTCGGGCTTATTGTTGCCGGCTACGACCACGAAAATGCTCCAACTGGCTCACTCTGACGCCGCCGAATATCTCTCCCGGCAAATTGCTCTGCTGCAAGCCGACGGTTTGCAGGTGTCGGGCGAAGTACTGCGAGGCGAACCGAGCGACGTAATTGTGAAAACAGCGCGTCATATAACCCCCAATCTTATTGTGCTGGGAATCCACAACGAAGAGGGCCTCGCGGCCTTTTTTTCAAAATGCGCAGTCTCCAAGGTAGCGAGCAGCACGCCGTTGCCGTTGCTCTTGGTCCGAGGAGCCAGCGCTCAATGATGATTTCTTGATCTTTTGCGCCGATCAGCATTTCATTTCCGGGACGAATCGATTGCATGCCGGCAAAACCGAATATTTTGGTTGTTGGAAGTTCGAACACCGATTTGGTGGTTTTTTGCGATCGATTGCCCCACCCGGGAGAGACGGTACTCGGCGGACAATTTCATATGTTCGGCGGGGGCAAGGGTGCGAACCAGGCGGTCGCTGCTGCCCGGGCGGGCGGATTCGTTACGTTTCTCGGTGCCTACGGGCCCGACACCTTTGGCGCCGAGGCGAGGGACCGTCTGGTGAAGGAGGGAATCAATGTCGATCGTTTTCAGTGTGTCCAAAGCTTGCCGAGCGGTATTGCGTTGATCCTGGTCGACGGTGTCACCCGCGAGAATCTGATCGCGGTCGCAAAATCCGCCAATGAAGCGGTCGATTCGGCGATGGTTTCCGCGGCTCGATCTGTCTTTGAAAGTGCGGCTGTGGTCATATCGCAGTTGGAGATTCGAGACGGCGCGATTGAGGCCGTGGCGCGCCTTTGCCATGAGCTGGGAAAGCCGTTTGTCTTGAATCCCGCGCCTTCCCGGACCCTTCCCAAGCCCATTTACGAAAACCTTCATGTGATTGTCGTCAACGAGCACGAAGCGCGGGACATCACCGGACAGGAGGACATTCCGGAAGCCATTCGCCGCTTGCATGGTCTGGGATGCAAGAATGTCGTGGTGACGCTCGGCGCCTCCGGCGTCATGTTTTCTGAGGGCCGAACAGTCGAGTTTGTCGCGGCGCCGAAAGTTGAAGCGGTCGATACGACAGGGGCCGGAGATTGTTTTGTTGGATGGCTCGGAGTGGGCGTTGCCGAAGGCCTTTCTTTACATGCCGCAACAGAGCGAGCCTGCAGGGCAGCATCGATCAAAGTGACACGGCCCGGCGCTCAAGACGGAATGCCGTACCGGCGAGAAATGGTCAGTGACGGGTAGCTGTCAGTTGTCTGTTGTCAGTAGGAGAGCACAGAATCTGGAAGCGAGAAGCATGGGCAGCGCGTTTCCGCCGGGATCGTTCGCGGGGATTCCATTGACACATTCCTCCGATCAACAACTGACAACTGATCACTGACAACTAGCGCTCCCCAAGGAGCTTCTCCAGGTTGTCGACGCAGATCTGTGACCAGGTTTCCAGGCTGTCGCGCTCGGCACGAAGTTCGGCCGGGGTCAGGAATTCGATACCGAGGATCATGCTTTCTCGTTTCTCGGCGGCCGGGTGCGCCAGTTCCAAAACGTGGACCACCCCAAGATGCACCTGACCCACTTCATTGGAATCATCGTTGATGAGCGCAGCAATGCGATTCTGTAACGGGTGTTCGACGATCAGTTCTTCGTCTATTTCTCGTTGTACTCCCGCAAAATAGGCCTCTTTGTCGAGCGCGAACAATCCCTCGTCGCGATCGTTCATATGACCACCGATTCCGATCGATCCCTTGGCGATCAATCGTTGTTCGCCGGATTTTTTTCCTCGTTTATAGCGGAGCACTTTGCCATCGCTGGTGAGGATGGCGTAGGGAATAATCTGCTTCAGGCTTGGGTCGGTTTCGGCGGACGAGCGCACCGCAAAAAAGTTATTTTCCCGGCTAAGCATGGGTAATAAGTAGCGATCGATCTCAAACTGCAGCCCTTGGAACATGCCGAGTGATTCCAGAAGGGAGCGCCGGACAACTAGCACCATTTCCTCTTTCATAAATCCGGACTCAATCTAGTGTCCTGTCCCCGAAATAGCAGGTAGTTTGTTGCAATCAAAATGGGCGACGGCCGGGGAAACAGGTCGGCATATCGGCGTGTGGCCGTTTGAAGGCATCCTAGGCTAGTGGCCGCCCCGCCGATCCGTTTCTGCGAGCGGCTCAATACGAAATTTCGTTGGCGGGCAACTTTAACCCGCTTCACTATGGGGATGTGCGGAGCTTTGATCACCAGCGTCAGTTTGCGAGTGACAACAACGCCGGGTGTTGCCCGGAAGTTTTTGAAGCGCTTAAGCAGGCAAATTCCGGACACACCGTCGGTTACGGGTCAGACGCAATCACGGCAAGAGCCAAGGAAGCTTTCCGCGGGCTATTCGAAACGGACTGCGAAACTTTTTTCGTGTTCAACGGCACTGCGGCAAATAGTTTGGCAATCGGCAGTTTTTGTTCGCCACACCATAGTGTGCTCTGCCACGAACATTCACACGTTGAATCGGACGAATGCAATGCTCCCGGATTCTTGAACCAGGGACTTCGGATCGCCACGGTGCAGGGCGCAAATGGCAAAATCGATCTCGCGAGTCTTCGCGAGGGGCTGAGTGGGCGACGCGATGTCCATGCTTCCAAACCGAGAGTGGTGAGTCTGACCAATACGACCGAGTTGGGGACGCTCTACCGCCCGAATGAAATTGGCGCGTTGGCAGAACTCGCGAAGAGCAACGGTCTGGCCGTGCATGTCGATGGCGCACGGTTCGCAAATGCCGTAGCCTCCGCCGGCTGTACGCCCGCGGAATTGTCATGGAAAGCGGGCGTCGATGTTCTCGTTTTTGGCGGGACAAAGAATGGATTGGCGTTCGGCGAGGCAGTGGTCTTTTTCAAGCGTCAGGAAGCCGCCGACTTTATGTATAGGATGAAGCAAAGCGGACAGCTTGCTTCGAAGATGCGATTCCTGGCTGCGCAATGGCTAGGCCTGTTAAGCGACGGCAAATGGTTGGAATACGCCAGGCACGCGAACGCGATGTCCGAAAGATTGTATTCACGGCTCAGCCAGATCGCCGAGGTTGAACTCCTTTTTCCGCGGGAAGGTAACGCTGTTTTCGCTTTAATTCCGGACCCCGTTATCGACCGGTTGTACGAGCTTGGCTGGCGGTTCTACACCGATGTTGGTCCAGGCGGAGGCGCCCGGCTGATGTGCTCTTGGGACACAACGCAGGAGGATGTCGACCGATTCACGCAAGACCTGCGAAAGGCCTTGTCGTAGGCTCTATTGTTTGGGCAGGAAATAGTTTCTCTGCCTTTCGCTGATCGGCTGGCCAAGTCGCTCGAGGACCTGTAGCATATCCTCCCAGACCTGCCGCTTCAGGGAGAGTGCCTGATTCCGCAACAGATAAGACGGGTGGAATGTTGCCATGACTGGGATCGAACCAAAAAGATGCCAACGTCCGCGCAACAGCTTCATCGGTTCATCCTTCCCGAACAGACCGCGCATCGCGGTACCGCCCAGGGCGACCATGAGCTTCGGCTGGATCAGCTCAATTTGCTCTTGGAGATAGGGGAGACAAGTCGCCATCTCGGTCGGTGTCGGCTGGCGATTCCCGGGTGTCCCGGCAGGGATGTCCGGCCTGCATTTGAGGACGTTCGCGATATAGACCTCCGAACGCTGATATCCCATCGTCTGGATAATCTTTGTCAGGAGTTCGCCTGCACGTCCAACAAACGGCTCTCCTTGCCTGTCTTCGTCCGCTCCCGGCGCTTCACCGACGAACATCAACTCTGCATTCTGGTTGCCAACTCCGAAGACCACGGAGTGCCGGAACGCGACCAGATGGGGACATTTGGTGCAGACAAGCACCTTGGCGCGCAATTCTTCAAACGACTGCCTTGCAGCGCCGGGTTCTGGCGCTGGCATTTGTCCGGGTACCCGGAGAAGTGTGTGCTGAGAGACAGTCACGCCGGTTTGCGGGGCCTCTGAGACGCGTGATTCGTCAGTCACAGCCGTGTCTCTGGCCGTATTTGAGAGGAGCACGATCCTCTGAAGCGTCGAGGCGTCCGCGCGAAAATCAGGGTGACTCTCCAGGCCGCGCAACATTTCGATGACTAGGTTCAGACCTTGCTGAAAAACGGCTTCCATAAAGGATTTGCGGGACTTCCGGTCCCTTCGACCGGACGCCGGCGCTCGAAGAGCTTATCGACCAAGTTCGGATCTTGTTCTTGCAATTCCGTTTTCTCCCACGCCGTGCTGGAGAAAATCGTCTGGCAATCCGGCTTCAAACTCCAACCAATTCTCTGCGATGGGATGAAAAAATCCCAGACGCCAGGCGTGCAACATCTGGCGGCCAAACTCGCTGCCTGCTTTTCCGTATACCTTGTCACCAAGGACGGGGTGCCCGATCGAATGGAGATGGACCCGAATCTGATGTGTTCGACCGGTGTGAATCTGGCAGAGGACGAGGGCCCATTCGCTTGTTTGCTGGATGACCTCGTATCTGGTGTGAGCCGGTCGGCCACGGTCGACGATCGCCATTTTCTGGCGATGGACCGGATGCCGACCGATCGGTTTAAGAATTTCGTCCC
>Ga0206947_1053_pt1 | contig 37536 bp, 24 predicted proteins | sample Alteio_BWOrgHeat_3_FD_153239 | JGI IMG/M metagenome (GOLD analysis project Ga0206947, IMG submission 153239) | Enriched cells from forest soil in Barre Woods Harvard Forest LTER site, Petersham, Massachusetts, United States -... | ecosystem: Environmental > Terrestrial > Soil > Temperate forest > O...
TTGGATGGCGAGGCCTATTTTGAAGTGGCAAAAAATAAGGCCATGCCCTTCAGGGTAAAATCGGGAATGCAAACGGTGGAGGTTTTGGGAACGCATTTTAACATCAATGCTTACCAGGATGAAAGTGCAATAAAAACTACGTTGCTGGAAGGATCGGTAAAAATATCGTCTGGATCGGGCGAGGCATTAATTGTGCCCGGGCAACAGGCAGTGGTCAACAGGACCGGTGTACACGGTGTTTTAAAAATGGCTGCCAATGTGGAAAAAGAAACGGCCTGGAAAAACGGATTGTTTTCATTCCAGGGTGATGATATTAAAACGATAATGAGGCAAGTAGCGCGATGGTATAACGTGACTATAGCCTACGATGATAATATAACATCCGAAAAATTTAATGGCGAAATTTCCAGGACAAGCAATCTTGCAGATGTTTTCAAAATTTTGGAATTGAACGATGTAAAACTCAGCGTGAATGGAAACACCGTAACAGTTTCATCAAAATAATTGCTCCAATAATAATTTAAACAATTCTTTAACTAAAACTAAACTAACCCGATGCTGAAAAAACTACTCCACATTTAAGAATCATTACGATCAACAAAGCCGAAAGTGTGTCACCACTTCCGGCCCTAAAATAGGTCAACAGCTTCTGTTTGGTAACTGGCTGTTTTTATTAACCCAATATTCTTCAAAAATATGAAATTAAAATTTCTTTACAATCCCGCAAATTTTGCGGGGTCGGTAAAGTGTAATCTGTCTGTAGTGGTAAAACTCACCGCTATTTTAATATTCGTTGGGGTGCTACAGTTGTCGGCAGCCACATTTGCTCAAGGTATTACTATCTCGAAAAAAAATGTAAACCTCGAAACAGTTTTTAAAGACATTAAACGTCAAACCGGTTACACCTTTTTTTATCCCGAAAAGGTGAACACAACAGATCAAAAACTCAATGTTGATCTGAAAAATGCAACGCTAAAAGAGGCATTGGATTATTGCTTAAAAGGACTTAACCTGAGTTATACCATAGTGGACAAGACTATTGTTATCAGGCTATTGCCTGCCGGTTCAAAGGCTGCAATCCCGGCAAAAAGCCCGGACCAACTGCTTGAAATAAAAGGCAAAGTAGTGGATGCAAAAACCAAAGAAACAATACCCGGTGTTAGTATTTACCTGAAGTCCATCAAAACTGCACCGTTAGGGATAACTGATGATAAAGGGGATTTTATTGTTCACGCCGAACTTGGCGATGTGCTGGTATTCACATTTATTGGCTATAAGCCAAAGGAAGTAGGTGTAATGGATTCGAAGCCGCTTACTGTTAAGCTCGAGACACAAGTTGAAACGATGAACGAAACGGTAATCAACGGCTATCAAACCTTAAAAAAAGAAAGTTATACTGGCAGTGCTATTACCGTATCGGGCGAAGAGCTCAAGAGAAACAACCCGGCGAACGTTATCAAGGCAATTGCTTCATTTGATCCTTCGATCCGTATCGGGGATAATAATTTGACAGGATCTGACCCCAACGCGCTACCAAAGCTTACTTTCAGAGGCTCTACCGCACTGCCCTCGGTAGATGGTTCGATAGTTGACCGCAATAATCTGTCAAGTACCTATAACCTGCCTGCATTTATGCTTGATGGATTTCCGGCAACGCTGGAGCAGATAGTAGACCTGGACATCGACCGTATTGCCAGTGTTACCATTTTGAAAGACGCTGCCGCTACTGCGGTATATGGTTCGCGTGCGGCCAACGGTGTAATTGTTGTTACCACCAAGGTGCCCAAACCCGGCAAATTGCAGCTTACCTATAATGCCCAACTCAACATCCAGGCACCCGATTTGTCATCCTATCACGTGTTAAATGCTGCACAAAAGCTGCAATACGAAAAATTAGCCGGTTTATATACCACCAATCCGGCTGTTTCCAACGCCAGCCAATATGATTTGGATCAGCAATACAACAAAATATTAAAAAATGTGGTGAGCGGTGTAAATACCTATTGGTTATCGCAGCCTTTGCAAAACGCGTTTGGGATGAAACACTCGCTTGATGCACAGGGCGGTGACAGTACTTTTCGGTATGATATTAACGGTCGCTATCAAACCAGCCCGGGTGTAATGATCGGTTCATCGCGTAATGATTACAGCGGTGGAATGACATTTTATTATAACCCCTCAAAAAAATTGTTATTCCGTAATCAGCTAACCATTACACAGGAAGAAAGCACGAATTCACCTTATGGGAATTTTTCTACCTACGTAGCCATGAACCCGTATTATCCCATTACTGATGCAAACGGAAACTCGCTGAGGGAGCTTGCCAACTGGACAGTTGCAAATCCTTCAAAAGCATCCGGAGCAAGCGAATACATTTCAGAAAACGTAAATAACCCGTTATTTGAAGCGCATGTAGGAAGCTTTTCAAAATCGGCCTACTTCCAGGTCTTAGATAATTTTGCGATGGATTATTACATTACCAACGCATTAAAACTAAGTACCCAATTCGGGTTAACCGATACAAAAAACACGTCGGATCAGTTTGTTTCTCCGTTAAGCAATACGTTTTATTATGGCCCCACCAGCCAAATAAATAACAGGGGAAGTTATACTTATAATGTTGACAATGAACTTACGTATGATGGCCAGGTTAAATTGACCTATAACAAGCAATTTGGCGGTCATTCAGTAAACTTCTTATTGCTATCCGAGATTGGCAATGATACAAACGATCAGAAAGGTTTTACGGCCGTTGGATTTTCGAACGCCACCTTTACCAATATTGGTTTCGCAAGATCGTATGCACTCAATTCATCTCCTTTGGGCGATTGGATTACCAGCAGGTTTAATAATAACTCGTTAACCGGAAATTACACTTATCAAAACAAGTATTTATTAGACCTCACCGGTAATATGAACGGTTCATCGGCCTTTGGCGATAAACACAGGTATGCGCCGGTATGGTCAGCAGGTTTGGGGTGGAACGCGCATAACGAAGATTTTTTTAAGACTGCTTTTCCTGCCATTTCTCAATTTAAACTTACCGCAACAACCGGCGAAGCCGGATCAGTGGCATTCCCTGCAGACCTGGCAAAAACGATATATACCTATCAAACCGCCAATTGGTACTCCACAGGCGTAGGCGCAACAGTTAACGGTTATGGAAACGACAACTTAGACTGGCAAAAAACAACAATAGACCAGCTAACCCTTGAACTGGGTTTATTTAATAACAAGCTGACGATAAAATCTGACTATTACTACAAACTGACAAAAGGAGAGATCGTTCAGCTTACCACGGCGCCATCAACCGGATATCTGAACTATGATGCAAACCTGGGCGATGTGAAAAACGTGGGCGCCGAGGTTTATATCACCTTTAATGCTTACAAAGCAAAGGATATAAATATTAACCTAACCGGCACATTTGTACATAATAAAAATGCGGTAGTTCATATTAACAACGCCCTTAAAGCCTATAACGAAAGTGTAAATAAATACCAGGCGGATACAGCTAATCATGCGCAAACAATTCCTTTGCTGCAATATGAAGAAGGCCGGTCAATTAACACCATTTGGGGCGTAAAATCAAAAGGTATTGATCCTGAAAATGGCAAGGAAATATTGGTAAAAAGAGATGGTACGCTGACCTATACCTATGATGCCGCTGATATTCAGCCAATAGGGAACATGGATGCCAAGGGCGAGGGTACTTTTGGCAGTAACATTACCTATAAGCAATTTTACCTGTACTTTTTGTTCCATTACCAGTTTGGCGGCGACTACTATAACCAAACATTGGTTGACAGGGTGGAAGATGCCGACCCACGTTACAATGTAGACGCAAGGGCACTTACCCAGCGCTGGCAGAAACCCGGCGATGTTACTTTTTATAAGAACATACAGGATTTAAGTATAACGCATCCAACTTCTCGTTTTGTCCAAAAAAATAATGAGATAGATCTGTCGTCGGTAACCTTGTCTTATGATATCACTAAAAAATTAGCAAAAAAAATAGGGCTGCAGTCATTAAGGCTGTCCCTTACTGCTAATGATATTTTCGAATCGTCAAGCATCCAGATAGAGCGGGGCATATATTATCCTTATGCGCGAAACCTTACATGCATGCTTCAAGCCACCTTTTAATTAATACAAAATGAAAAAATATATAGCAATTATAGCTGGATTGATAGTTTTTACATCGTGTAATAAGTACCTGGATGTAAAACCACAATCGCAAATAGACGAAACAAAATTGTTCAGTTCGGACGAAGGCTTTCGCGAGGCGCTAAACGGTGTTTATACACTTTGCGCATCAACCAACTTGTACGGCGGTAACTTAACCTTCGGCAGTTTTATTGGTACGGCCACCAGCGGCGGGCTGGATGTTTTAGCACAAAACTACCAGTTTTCTGACCCTGTTTCGCAACGTATTGAAGGTTTTGATTATACCGATCCAACATTTATAAATACCGAAAATACGGTATGGAATACAGCTTACCAGGCAATTAACAACTGTAATTATATACTTGCAGCTATCGACGGTAAGAAAAGCATATTCACCGGAAACGACTATCAGTTGATAAAAGGGGAGGCCCTGGCATTAAGAGCTTACCTGCATTTCGATTTGCTGCGCATGTTTGCACCATCGTACGCCAGTAACCCTAATGCTAAAGCTATTCCCTATGTAACGCAGGTAACTGTTAAAAGCACATCGTTCTCTACGGTTTCAGGAGTTCTTGATCAGTGTATTATTGACCTTAATGCCGCTACAAGGTTGCTCATCAATTCGGACCCGATACTACAGGGGTATACCGTTGGATATCCCGGCCAACAGGGGCAGAATGAAGACGCGAGTCCCGATTTGTTTTACCAAAACAGGAGGCACCGCATCAATTACTATACTGCCGTGGGCGAATTGGCACGTATTTATTTATACAAAGGCGACTACAACAACGCGTTGATCAACGCAAAATTTGTGATCAGTGGCAAGGTGTTTCCATGGACGTCAGAAGCGGATTTCTTTTCGGCAAGTAATACAACCCGCGACCGGATATTTTATAAGGAGCTAATTTCTTGCTGGTTTGTTGATAATGCACCGGTAAATGCAGAGGTGAATTCATTGTATTTAAACACCAATCCTATTTTTAGCGCCACTACCGATCAGATTAACAATATTTATGAAATTGCGCAGGACGGTGGCGACGATTGGCGCCTTAAACAATGGTTTGTGACAACCGCACCTACACAGGGCTCGGACCTGCGTGCGGTATTGCTAAAATATAACAACAATGCTGCTCCGCTAAAAAATCTTCATCCGCTGGTTGCGCCGGCAATGCGTCTTAGCGAAATCTATTATATAGCCGCCGAAGCAAGTTATGGTAACGGGGATACCGATGGTGCGCTGGGCTATTATAATACCGTGCGCAAAAACCGCGGCATTGGCGATTCGGTGGTAACCGTTGCAGATAAAGATGCGATGAACGAATTGCTATTGTCTGACGCGCGGAAAGAGTTTTACGGAGAAAGCCAGATATTTTATATGTACAAAAGGCTTAATCATGGCATACCAATTACGCCAACCTTTACAAGGCCGCCGTCCGATCAAATATTTGTACTGCCTATTCCCCTCAACGAGCTAATATTCCGCAACAACTAATCGCTATAAAATGAAACGAAATCTATTTTTTATACTTCTTTTTTGTGTAGCCATCATCGGTTGTAAAAAAGATAAAGAGCTGCTGTATAGCTCGCAGGATAATATCTATTTAAATTATCCTAAAAAAGACACGCTGAAATTTTCCTTTGCGCTTTTTCCAAGTCTTCAGCAGGATACCTTGTGGATTCCGGTAATTATATCAGGGAAACGGGTTAGCCGCGACAGGAAGTTTCAACTTTCGGTAGTTGCTGATTCTACAACGGCGCTGGCAACGATAAATTATGAGCCGTTAAAGCCATTTTATATTATGCCTGCCGATTCGGGGACTACGCACGTGCCGGTTATCATCAAAAGTACGGATACAGCGCTGTATAATAAATCCGTGCGGTTAACTATACGGGTTTCAGGCGGTACTGATTTTGGCTCAGGATTGGTAGAATCCATTCGCACCAAACAAATCGTGTTTTCAAACCAGCTGGAAGAGCCCAGCTGGTGGTCCTTCTGGGAAGGAGAGGGTGAATTTGGCGACTACACACGGACAAAATATCAGCTGTTTCTGATCTCGTCGGGCACAACCACATTGGGTACGCCCGGTCCCGGTGATTTCAACAGTATTCCCGAGGGCCTGTTTTATATCGGGAATTTTACAGCGTTTTTGAGCGATCCATTCGGCTGGGTTTCGCAAAATCCTCAAAAGGGCTATGTATTAACAGCAACCAACGATGGCACCGGCGATTATTATTTTTATAGTACCAGTAATCCCACCAAAAAAATTCTGCTCGAATATTTGCCGCAATCTGCCACTTACGTTTTTATAGATGAAAATGGTAACCCGGTTGTTCTTCACTAACACATTATTGATTAAGATTATGAAATTCAACAAAATACATTTACTGCTGCTTTTTGTTGCGCTGGCGTACGGCTGCAAGAAAGATTTAGGCAATTATACCTATCATTCGCCTGTTGACCCCATTTGCGATATAGCTGCTAAAACGTTCCCTGCTATTGAGGGAGACTCTTTAATATTACGGCCACAGGTGTTATACGCCGGTGGAAACATATTAAAAGACCTGACTTACAAATGGGAAATTACGTTTGTAGATTCGCTGCGAACCGATGTTTATTACGGTTATCCGTTACGAATGGTTTATAACCTGCCGCCGGGCGTTCGCGGCGCCAGGTTAACCATAACGGCCAAGGCTACCGGTATCCAGTATTTCTATACTTTTAACATCAACGGCATCACCCAATATTCGTTGGGCACCGCTGTGTTAAGTGTGGACGGTGGGGTTACCAAATTTACATTTGTGGAGCCCGACAACAAGACCATGCAGGCTGATATTTATGCTGCACTTAACAAGCAAATCTTACCGGCAAATCCTGTGGAGCTTTATGCGCACCATTATCCGCTGCAAACGGGCAATAAAGGCGTTGACCAGTATTGGATTATGTGTAACGATCCTGCCAAAGGCAGTGTAATTGTAGACGCCACTACCTTGCTGAAAAAAGGCGATTTTAAAAGTCAGTTTTTGAGTCCGCCCACTACCATTATTCCGGGGCATTTTGAAGACTCTTTGGGGGTTACCAATGGCGTGATAAACGGCAAGCTTTGGTTCGGCATCACCAGCACCGCGTTTTTCGCTACCGACTATGGCAAATTTGGCGGCCCGCAATTAGGCAATTACACCATGTCGCCGTTTTTTATGCAAACCTGGGGTTATACCTTCGGCTTCGACACAACGGCAGGGGCGTTCATATCATTTGATGGTGGTGGCGGTTTCCACGGCAGCGATTACGTGGTAGACGGCGATGCGTTTGACCCAACCAATACCGGAATGCATAACCTGTTGTATATGCAGCCAAAACCCGGCACAACCTATGCGTTTCTTAAAGCAGATAATGGCACCATCTACGAATATTCGTTTTTAGTAAGTTTAGACGACTACAACAACCGGACAATAAGCCCGCAGTATAAACGGGTATTTGCAGGAGCTTCCTTAGTTCAGCCTGATACAAAATGGCAAACTACGATAGATAACATATTTTATTTTACATCAAATAATGCGATTTACCGCTACAACCCGCTTAACCAGGACTTGCGGACATTGAATACCGATATGGGCGGCAAAAAGGTGACCATGCTTAAGCTTAGCGCTGATGGAAAAACCCTGATGGCCGGCGTTGACGGGCAGATATACTTTATTGATGTTCGTATTGGAAATGACGGCAGCACGTTTACCCAGCCTACAATTTCCGGTATTCCGGGAACTCCGGTTGGCGCAATTACTTTGCAATAAAAGCACGTAGATGCTTTAAAAATATTGTCAGCACCGGCATTGCTGGTGCAGCCGGTGCTGATAAGTTTTAGTTAATAGTTGATTGGAAAAGCAATGGGAGCCGGCACGCGGCTTGCTCCCGCTTTTTCGTTGGCCTCTACACATTAATTCACATACATTAAAAACAAGCAGATGAAATTTAAAATACTGATACTGGCCGCATTAATGCCTTTTTTTGCAGCCGCACAATCCAATGATTTTACCGTGTCGGGTAAAATTGGCAATATAAACGCGCCCGGAAAAGTTTACTTCGATTATATGAAAAACGGCGTAAATGTTAGCGATTCGTCGCTTTTGGTGAACGGTACATTTAGTTTTTCGGGATATACCCCCGATTTTACAGCCGCCCGGCTGGTGATAGACCACAATGGTAAAGGAATTGGAGATGCCATTTTTAATGGAGGCGAAGTAGTTTACCTGTATATCGGCAAAGAGCAGATGACCATTACATCGAAGGATTCGTTAATCAATGCGGATATCAAAGGATCAAAAATCAACGATGATTTTATGCAATACAACAAAGATGTTGGTGGATCGATGCAGGAGCTTACCAAAGCTGCTAACGCTGAATACAACAGGCTGACTCCAGAACAGCAAAAAGATACGGCGGCAGTGAAAGTTGTTGACAGGCATTTCCACGAAAACATAAAGGCGAGAACTGAAGCGCAGCTGAAGTTTGCTGAAAATAATCCAGATTCGTTTTTTGCCTTGATAGCACTATCAGAAGCCGCACAAACTCCCGCGTATATGGAAAAAGCTGAATCGATATACCACGGCTTAAGTGCTCGTGTATTGGGTACAGAAATGGGCGTTGCCTTTGGCCCGGAACTGGCCGAACGTATAAACGCGCTAAGTATTACCGCTGTGGGCAAGGATGCACCCCAATTTACACAAAACGACGTGAACGGAAAACCCCTGTCGTTAGCGAGTTTTAAGGGTAGGGTAGTGCTGGTTGATTTTTGGGCCAGTTGGTGCCACCCATGCCGTGGCGAGAATCCTAATTTATTAAAGCAATATCAGTTGTATAAGGACCGAGGCTTCACCATCCTTTCGGTATCAATGGATAGCGAAAGAAAAAACTGGCTAACCGCTATTAAGCAGGATGGCCTGCCCTGGCCGCAGGTATCTGATTTAAAGGGCTGGAAGAATGAAGCCGGTCGCATATATGGCGTGCGGGGTATCCCGGCTTGTTTCTTAATAGGAACTGACGGAAAAATTATAGCCAACGACCTGCGGGGCGAAACGCTGAATAAAAAACTGGCGGAAATATTTAAAAACTGATAGCTGAGTATGAAAATAAAGAAATTTATCCCGGCAATTGTGGCGGTGGGTTTTGCCTGCCTTATGCTGCCTGCTTTTGGGCAAACCACGCAGGCGTTACCGCCGCTCGACCCGCAGGTGCGGACCGGGAAATTACCAAATGGCTTTACCTATTACATCAGGCATAATACGGAACCTAAAAACCGCGTGATATTTTACCTGGCCAACAAAGTGGGCTCCATTTTAGAAAATGACGACCAGCAAGGCCTGGCCCATTTTACCGAGCACATGAGTTTTGACGGGACTACACATTTCCCCAAAAGCGAATTGCTGAACTACCTGCAAAAGTCGGGTGTGCGTTTCGGTGCAGATTTAAATGCCTATACCAGCTTTGACGAAACCGTTTATCAATTGCCCCTGCCGTCGGACAAGCCGGAGTTACTGGCACACGGCCTGCAAATAATGCGCGACTGGGCACAGGAAGCCACCCTCGATTCGGTAGAAATAATGAAAGAGCGCGGCGTAGTATTGGAAGAAAAGCGATTGGGAAAAGGCGCCAATGAGCGGATGCAGCGCACTTACTGGCCGTTGATACTTAATCATTCGCGCTACGCAGTGCGTTTGCCCATAGGGACTGATGACGTGCTGAATAATTTTAAACCAGCTACCATCAGAAGTTTTTACAAGGACTGGTATCGGCCCGATTTACAGTCGCTGATAATTGTAGGTGATATTAACGTTGACGAAATGGAAAAAAATATCGTTACTCAATTCAGCGATTTAAAAAATCCTGCCAATGAGCGACCACGAATACCTTATACGGTAGCTTTAACCGGAAAGAACCAGTTTAGCGCAGTTACCGATAAGGAGATGACCGCCACCGTTGCCTTTGTGCTGATAAAACAACCGCAACTGGCAATGCATACTACGGAAGACTACCGTAAATCCATCATCAGGGATTTGTTTAATAGTATGATCAGCAACCGGTATGATGAATTGCAGCGCCAGCCATCGCCGCCATTTATAGAAGCCAGCGTAAACGTGGGGGATTTTTACGGGGGTCTCGACCAATGTTCCATGACCGTAGTGGCACAGCCCGGCCAATTGGAGAATGCATTTAAGGCGCTATGGCGCGAGAGCGAAAAAGTGAACCGCTATGGTTTTACCCAAACCGAACTCGACAGGGCCAAGCAGAGTTATCTCAATAACATGGAGGCTTCTTTAAAAGAAAAGGGTAAAACGGGGTCCGACAGTTATGTGAACAGCTATTTGCAAAACTTTTTAAAAGGAACCGTTACCCCGGGTATTGATTATGAATATAACCTGGTGAAGAGTGATCTGCCGGGAATTAACCTGGACGAAGTGAACGCCGTTGGCAGGCAATCTATAAAAAATACCGACCGGGATATCTTAATTTTAGGTCCCGAAAAAGATAAATCGCTTTTGCCGGATGAGGACAAAGTTGGCGGTTGGATAAAAGATGTTTTAGCAGAAAAACTGCTCCCTTATCACGATGATGTAAGTACCAAGCCGCTTTTAATTGCTGAGCCACATCCCGGCAAGGTTATTAGCGTCATAAAAGACACGGCCTTAAATATGTCCACACTTACCCTTAGCAACGGCGTAAAAGTGATTTTAAAACCGACTGATTTTAAGGATAATGAAATACTGTTTACCAGTAACTCGCCCGGCGGTACGTCACTGTATAGCGATGCCGATTTTCAATCGGCAGATCGTGCAGGTTGGATGATACCCTCGTTTGGCGTTGGAAATTATAATACCAGCCAGCTGCAAAAGTACTTGTCGGGCAAAATAGTGAATGTATCGCCTTATATCGCCGAGCGGGCGCAGGGTATAAGCGGCAGCGCCGCCCCCGGCGATTTGGAAACGGCATTCAGTTTAATGTATGCCTATTTTACCGAGCCAAATAAAGACGCAGGCCAGTTTCAAAGCATCATTTCGCGTTCAAAAGCCGAATTGGCTAACCGGTCAAGCGATCCCGGTAGTGTTTTCCACGATACCGTAACGGCCGTATTAAGCAATTACAATGTGAGGCGAACCGGTCCAACCACGGCCAAGCTCGACCAGGTGGATTTGGACAAGGTATACAAAATTTACAAGCAGCGGTTTGCCAGTGCAAACGGCATGACATTCACCTTTGTTGGAAATTTCAACAATGCAACCATCACGCCGCTGATTGAAAAATACCTGGGTAGCCTCCCATCCAATGCTACAACAGAAGAAGCCAAAGACCTGCAGATTCATATCCCGCCAGGTAAAATAACTAAAACTGTGTATAAAGGCTCGGAGCCAAAAGCCGTGGTTAACCTGGTTTGGTCGGGAGTTTTCGATTATAGCGCAGCCGAAAAAATAAATATGGATGCTTTAAAAGAATGCCTGGAAATACGCCTGATTGAAAGGCTGAGAAAAGAAGAAAGCGGCGTGTATACGCCGGGCGTATATGCCAATAACAGCAAATACCCGTCATCGCGGTTTTCTTTCATTGTAGTTTTTGGCTGCGCGCCCGAAAATGTTGAAAAATTGGTAGCCGCAACACAGGACGAAATTAATGCGCTGATAAACAATGGCCCATTACAGGTTAACATTGATAAATGGAAGGCAGAAAGCCTTAGGGTGCACGAAACTGAACTGAGAAATAACGACTGGTGGCTAAATTATATCAATGGCCAAAACATGGACAAAGAAGATATTCACCAACTCAACAATTTTAACGCAGAACTGGATAAAGTTACTACACCGGGTTTGAAACAGATGGCCGCTAAATATCTTAACGGCAGCAATTTTATCAGGCTGGTGTTGCTGCCCGAAACTAATCCCAAACCAAGTTTTTAATCAATTAAATAAAGAAATCATGAAAATATTTAGATCAATAAATATCAGGCTGCTTTTAATTGTTATATCGGCGGCCATTTTAAGTACATCGTGTAAAAAAAGCAAAGAGGTTACGCCTAACAAACCGATAGTGCTGGTAAACGATACCATTACCAAAGATGGTTTTACCATTATTTTTATCAATCAGGATTCTACTTTTCAGGTTAAAGGCGACACTTTGCGCAAAGCTTATGAAAAAGCCTTTTTTATCACCTACCCAAAGATCTGCGCTTATTTTAACCCTGATGGACAGCGCGTGGTCCCGTTTATAGTTGATGACGCATTTAAGGCCCAGCAAGGCGAAGAACTGGCGTACGCATCCGGGGGTGAAATTCACATTAACCCGGTTTATGCGCTGGCCGCGCCAAATGATTTAAATGTTTTGGTGCATGAGCTCACCCACATTGATCAGGCATATTCGGCGCCTAATACCCCAGGCTGGATGACCGAAGGCATTGCTGAATACTCAAGAAATAAATTTGGTATCCCCGGCCGAAATAACGGCTGGTATATTCCGGATTATTGGCAAGGCCAGAAATACACCGACGGTTATACTGTGATAGCCAGGTTTTTGTTGTGGGCCGAAGCTAAGTATCAGCCGGGTATAGCACAATATATGGATAAGCAACTGCGCGCGGGTACTTATGATGATGATGCTTCGTGGCAGGCCGAAACAGGTATTACCTTCAGCCAGCTTTGGACATCTTATACCGAGAATCCATATTATTAAGTAAAAGAATACGAATTGCTTCCACAATAAATATAGGTTAATTGTTAAAGGATGCTTCTGTAAGGAGTATCCTTTTTTTTATCCACGCAAATCGCCCTATAGTGGCTCCTTTGTCAGATTATCGCAATACTAAGTAATGTCAGTAAATTAATTCTATTAATTCCATAGGCAATATATACAATTGTTATATTTGCCGGATAATAAAAATGATTTTGCTATGATGTTAAAAATCCAATTCAGACTTTTCCTGTTTGTTTCACTGTTATTGGCAGCAACTTTATCAAGCTACGCGCAGCAATTTATTGCCGCAGGTAAGTGGCGCGGCGTATTTCATAATGCCAATGGAATTGATGTCCCTTTTAATTTTGAAGTGAAGGGAAAATCGGCTGCAACCGCAAAAGTATACCTGTTAAATGGCGAAGAACATTTTGAAACAAGCCAACCCGTTCAAAAAGGCGATTCGGTTATTATCCCGTTCGATCAGTTTGATACTGAATTAGCATTTAAGATTGGCGACAGTGATTTGACCGGCACCTTCCGTAAAAAGGATCATTCAGGAAGGGTTATTCCTGTTACTGCCACTTATGGGCAGGATTTTCGGTTTAATGATAATGACGAGAAACCTGTCGGCGATATTTCGGGTAAATATGATATTACTTTTAAATCGGAAAGTGGGAGGGAAGACAAGGCAGTTGGCCTGTTTAAACAAAAGGGCAATAGGCTGTATGCAACCTTTATGCGCATAACCGGCGACTCGCGGTTCCTGGAAGGTATTGTTAAAGGAAATCAGTTTTTCCTGTCTTCGTTTATTGGCGGCGGCCCGGCATATTACACAGGCACATTTGACGAAGCAGGACAGCTTACAGGAGCTAATTTTACCGGTATAAAAAATGCGAATGCTGCGTTGCCCGACCCTTATAAGCTAACTTATTTAAAGGATGGTTATAAAACGTTCGATTTTTCGTTGCCTGATGTTGATGGTAAAAAGGTATCGTTAAAAGACGAAAAATATAAAGATAAAGTAGTAATTGTAACCATAACCGGCACCTGGTGCCCCAATTGTATTGACGAAGCCAGTTTCCTGGCTCCCTGGTATAAAAAGAACAAACAACGCGGCGTGGAGGCTGTAGCCGTACACTATGAACGCAAGGCCGACCCTGTGTACGTTAAAAACGCCATAGAAAATTTCAAAAAACGCTATAACATTGAGTACGATGAGGTCTTTGGTGGTTTGGTTGATAAGAAGGCGGTGGCCGAATCATTTCCGGCACTGAATACCTTTCTGTCGTTCCCTACCATACTTTTTATTGACAAGCAGGGCAATGTTGCAAAAATTTATACCGGGTTTACCGGCCCCGCTACCGGGGTTTATTATCAACAGTTCATCAAGGATTTTAATGATGAGGTTGACCATTTGTTAGCAAGTGGTACATAGTCAATAAACATCACGGGTTTGTTACAAACAAATATTTTGAAGAATCAGATAATATTTGTTTATTTGTCTACTTAATCTATAGACATTATATATTAATTATGAAATCACAATTACAAAAGAGTAAAAAGTCAAAGGTCAATCACCCGTCGTTCCTCGCGTTCGATAAATCATTCACTATCTCCTATTCTACTTCGGCAGCCTGCTGTATGTGTTGTTGCTGTTAATTTCTTGCCGTTCCAGGCAAAAAGCATCTTTACTACATTTTCTAACCCCTTAAACTATTAACTGCTTCGACGCAGTAAGGGGCTTCGCATTTTTTAACTTTTAAATATCAATAATGAAACAGTTCTATAAAAGAAGTGTGTACCTGCTTTTTTGTGTTTTTTTTACGCTTACAGCATTTGCGCAGACTAATACTGCACCAACTATCCAATCGAAACTGGACGGTATTGTGCTCGATTCGCTAACCAAACAGCCATTGCCGGGAGCGGTGGTAAAAATCAAAGGCACCACGCATTCCGTGTCTGCAGATGCCGACGGCAAATTTAATTTTGTCACCGGCCAGCGCTTTCCTTATATCCTTATTGTATCTTATATCGGCTATGTTCAAAGGGAAGTTATTGCTACCGGGAGCCCGATAACCATTGTTTTAAAAGAAAACGTTGGCCAGTTGAACGATGTGGTAATTACCGGCTACAGTACGCAGCAGCGGAAGTTTATTGCAGGCTCTATCACCAGCGTTAGCGGTAATGCTATAAAAGACCAACCCGTGACCGGCTTTAACCAGGCTTTGCAGGGTAAGGCAGCGGGCGTGCAGGTATTATCAAATTCGGGCGTCCCCGGAGGCGGGATCACCCTCAGGGTACGGGGAAGCAACTCTATCAATGCCTCGGTTGATCCGCTTTATATTATTGACGGCGTTTTTGTAAGCAATGCTGATCCTGTTCAAACATCATTGGGTAACCAGGAACAATCTAATCCACTGTCAGATCTTGATCCTGCTGATATTGAAAGCATACAGATATTAAAAGATGCAAATGCGACTGCTATCTATGGGTCATTAGGAGCAAACGGTGTGATTATTGTAACCACCAAACGCGGTAAACGGAATACCCAGGCCAAAATAAATTTCAATACTTACCAGGGATGGTCAACCGCCATTAAAAAATTTAAAGTGGTTGATGGACCGCAGACGCAGGAACTGGTTAACGAATCGAAAATAAATACAGCAAAAGACGGCGGAATAGACCCTTCAACTATTGTTTTGCCTTTTGCAAACCCGGCATCTGCGCCAACTTATGATCGAATCAGCAGCCTGTTTGAAACTGCGCCTTCCCGGAATTACGAGGTATCTACACAGGGCGGTGGTGAAACAAGTACCTACTACATTGGCTTCGGTTATTTAAATCAGGAATCGATAGTTAAGCCGTCAACTTACGACCGCTATACCGGCAGGCTTAATTACGATAACTACCTTACGTCGAAACTAAAGGTAGGTACCAGTATCAACTTTTCGCGTTCGTTCAGGAATTTAAGCGGCAGCGATAATAACCCGCAGGGCGTTATCAATTCGGCTTTGTTTCCGCGTTCGTATCTCCCTATCTACAATGCCGATGGTACCTATGCCCGTTACGGGAGTTTTGATAACCAGGATGCGCTGATCGCTAACCTGAATAACAAAGCGGTGGAGTGGCGTACGATAGGCAACTTTTTCGGCGAATATTCTTTTTTGCCGGAACTAAAATTACGTACCAGCTGGAGTGTGGACAATGGCAGCAATTACGAAAACGACTATACTAATACACTGCTCGCAGCAGGTATAGCCACCAATGGTTCGGCTGCATCGTACGAAAATAAAAATACTGTATTAACCAACGAACAGGTTTTAACCTATATCAAATCGTTCGGGAGAAATAAAAAACACAACATCAATGCCCTTATCGGGAACACGATAAACACCGTTTTGAGCCAAAACACAACGGCTACAGGTACCGGCTTTGCCACCAATAGCCTTACAGCGATTTCTGTAGCGGCCACCAAATCGGGTTCATCCTCACAATCGCAGTCAAAACTGCTTTCATACTTTGCCAAGGCGAGTTATACCTACAATGATAAGTACACTATTGACGGTAGTTTACGTGCCGATGGTTCTTCCAAATTTGGGGTGAATAAACGCTGGGGGTATTTCCCTTCGGGCGGCGTGGCCTGGCGCGCTGGTGAAGAAGACTTTATCAAAAAGCTGGACATTTTCAGCGACCTGAAATTCAGAGGAAGTATAGGTTTATCCGGAAATCAAAATGGCATCGGCGCTTACGCAGCACAGGGGCTTTGGACTTCGGGCGCCAATTATTTAGATCAGCCAGGTACTGCCCCATCACAACTGGCCAATCCAAATCTTACCTGGGAAACCACCAGGCAGGTTGATTTTGGTACCGAATTTGGCATACTAAAAGGAAGGCTGGATTTTACGGTTGACTACTATAATAAATACACCTACAATTTATTACTGAACGTACCGGTGCCTTACCGTTCAGGCTTTGCGAGTTATTTGGAAAATTACGGATCAGTTACCAACAAAGGTGTGGAAGTCACTATCCATTCTATAAACATCCGCTCAAATGCATTTCAATGGACAACTGATTTCAACATATCATTCAACAAAAACCGGATTGATAAGCTTGCATCAGATATCACCCTTGGTGCATCAGGTCGCAACATTTCCATATTGCGCCAGGGATATCCCATCAACTCATTCTACCTATACAAACAGCTGTCGGTTGATCCGCAAACAGGTAACGCCGTTTATCAGGACGTAAACAACGATGGTAAAATTACGGCGGCCGACAGGCAGATTGTTGGCAATGCCATGTCAAACTATACAGGAGGCTTTACCAACACCATCACCTATAAGGGCTTTGATCTTGGTGCGTTCTTTTATTTCCAGCACGGCAATAAAATCATGAACATGAATGATTTCTTTATGATACATGGCGGTACACAGGCCAACATTGGTTTTGTGCCCAGGCAGCTCGACAGGTGGACAACGCCTGGCCAGATAACAGATATACCGAGGCTTACCACTTACAGCGGAAACCCAACGCAAAACGATGGCGCTGCCAATAATTACGGAGGTAATGTGGCCAGTTTGAGTTCGCGCTACCTGGAAGACGGTTCGTTTATCCGGTTAAAAACGTTGTCGCTCGGATACAATATACCAACCAAAACGCTGAACGGTATCGGGATCAGTAAATTGAGGTTATACGTACAGGCAACTAACCTGTTAACCTTTACCAAATATAAAGGGCTCGATCCGGAAATCAGTTCACAAAGTAATAACCAGAATACTGCGGGTTACGATTGGGCCACCGTTCCACAGCCAAAGACTATACAGGTAGGAGCCAGTGTTACATTTTAATCCTTTAAAGAAAACATCATGAAACGTCATCATATTATCAAAACCATATTAATATTCCAGGCGCTGCTCATTTTTGCTTCATGCAAAAAAGCGCTTACGGAAATTCCGAACAATGCAATCCCTACGCAGGATGCCATTGTAGATGCGAGCACGGCAAGGGCTGCTATTATAGGGACTTACGACGCAGTGCAAAACTATTACGCATCAAACTACCCTACATTAGGCACCATTACTGCCGACAATGTAATATTTAACGGAACGCTTAGCCAATACCTGCAATTGGATCAAAATGCTATCCCGCCGGATAACGTAATTACCGTTGCTGCTTACCAGGGTATTTATAAGGCTATTAATTCTGCTAACAGCGTTATTGCTTACGTGCCGCAGGTAAGCGATCCGTTGTTGACCGCCACCGAAAAAAACAAGATACTGGGCGAGGCTTATTTTATTCGCGCATTGGGTTATTTCGATTTGGGCAGGGGTTGGGGTGGTGTACAACTACAACTGAAACCCACTACCGACCTTTCCGCTTTAAAGGGAATAAAAAGAAGTACCCTTGATCAGACTTATGACCAGGTGCTTGCCGATTTAACAAAGGCCGAACCTTTATTGCCTGAAGATGCTACTACCAGGAACCGCGCCCAGCAAAGTACCGTAAGGGCATTACGCGCACGGCTTGATCTGTACCGGAGCCAATGGGCCGATGCTGAAAACTATGCAACGCAGGTAATTAATAATACCAAATATACGCTGGTTAAACCTTACAAAGCATTTTTTACCGCACCTTTTTTATCCACTGAATCGGTGTTTGAATTGACTTTTACTGCAAACGATAAAAATAGTTTTTGGAACCTGTGGTATCCGAGCTCTTTAGGCGGGCAGTTTACCTTGAAGCCATCTGATGCCATTGTAGCGAAGCTGAACAATCCCGCAATTGGTGGAACAAGGAATACGCTAATTGCAGGCAGCGGCACTTCTGTTTATGGTGTTTTGTATAACACTTCGGCCACCAGTACCGATCCTTCTTATGTTATCCGGATTGCTGAATTGTATTTAATTCGTGCAGAAGCAAGAGCGCAGCAAGGTAATTTATCAGGTGCTTTGGCCGATTTAAATGCCGTGCGCAACCGGGCAGGCGTTGCAAATTCTGCGGCCGCCACACAGGCAGATGTGCTACAGGCTATTGAAGACGAAAACAGCGTGGAGTTTGCTTTTGAACCTCACCGCTGGTTCGATTTGGTACGAACCGGTCGTGCAGGCACCGTATTGGGCTTAACTAACCAAAACTACTGGCTTTTCCCAATTCCGTTGTCGGATATACTATCCGATCCGGATGTTACACAAAACGCCGGTTATTAGATAAACTGGCTCTATTAGGCTTTTATGGTAGAAATTAACCACAGAGATCGCAGAGGAGGCACAAAGCACACAGAGATAAAAGAGAAAAAAAGTGGCGAACGCTTTAGCGCTATTAAAACTCAGCGTGCTCTGTCCATTCTCTGTTTCTCTGCGGTAAAACTGAACATACAATATACGAATTACTTTAAAACAATAACTCACCAAACATAAATGAAAACAAACATCAGGGTCAGCGGTCTGCTCATCGCATTTTTGCTGACAGCGGTACAATTTGTATCGGCCCAAAACAGCTACTTTTTTCCGAAGTCCGGGCAACTGGATAATAAAATCCCATCGCCCGAGCAATATCTGGGGTATCCCATCGGCTCCTTTTATACCCGCCATGACGAGGTGGTAAATTATTTGCGCGAACTGGCACGGGTTAGCGACCGCGTGCACGTGCAGGTTATCGGTAAAACTGTTGAACAGCGCGAACAAATCATTGTTACCGTAACCTCTCCGCAAAACTACGGCCACCTGGAACAAATAAGACAGGAACATCTGAACCAGATAGACCCATCAAAACCCGTTGTGCCTAATAGTGCACCGGTAATTATCGACCTGGGCTATGGTGTGCACGGTAACGAAACATCAAGCACTGAGGTTAGTTTGCTGGTGGCTTACTACCTGGCCGCCAGCAATGATCCTGAAACTTTGAAATGGCTTTCGGAAGCGGTTATATTTATCGATCCTTCGTTAAATCCGGATGGACGCGACCGTGCAGCTAACTGGCATAACCAATACCATTCGAACCCTGCCGTTGGCGATCCTATTGATAAAGAGCATACAGAAGGATGGCCCGCAGGTCGTGTGAACCATTATTTTACCGATTTAAACCGCGACTGGTTAAACCTTGTACAGGTTGAAAGCCGCAATCGTGTGGAGTTTTTCCATCAATGGTATCCTAACGTGCAGATAGATTTTCACGAGCAGGGGGCTAATGCTACTTACTATTTTGAACCAACACCCACCCGCCATTATAGCCCTATTATACCCCAGTTTTTATACGAAGAAGGCATTGTACTGGCAAAGTATAATGCGACAGCCCTGGATAATATAGGCTCGCTGTATTTTACCAAAGAGGGTTATGACAACCTTTCGCCTATTTACGGCTCAACCTATCCTAAATTTTTTGGAGCGGTAGCAGCCACTTATGAGCAAGCCAGCTCGCGCGGAATTTTGCAGGATACGCCCAATGGCCCGCTTACTTTTGCTTTCACCATTCGCAATCACCTAACTACCAGTTTCTCCACTATCAGGGCATCGGTAGCTGAAAAAGCCAATTTGTTTAAAACACAAAAAGACTTTTTTAAATACGCGTTGGAGCAGGGTCAAAAAAGTGCCACCAAAGCTTATGTTTTTGGCGATAACAAAGATGCAGGCCTTACTCAAAAGTTTTTAGGGTTGCTGTTGCAACATCGCGTAAAGGTGTATGGATTGAGCGAAAATATTACCGAACAGGGTAAGACCTTTCAAAAAGGCAAAGCCTATTTGGTGCCTTCCGATCAGCCGAATTATTTGATTGTACATTCCCTGTTCGAAGAAAACATTTTACAGGATAGTATCTATTACGACAATACAGGCTGGAGCATTATTCACGCTTATGGCCTGAAATATGCAAAACTTGCAGCCGCCGTTAGCAGGGGAGAGCAGGTAACTGCCGTGAATTTGAATAAAGGAAACATTGAAGGCGGCGAATCAAAATTGGCTTATATTATAAGCTATACCGATTACAATGCAAGCAGAGCGCTTTATCATTTGTTGGTTAAAAACATATTGGTGAAAACTGCTTTCAAACCATTTTCTGCCGCCGTTGGCGATAGCAAACGTCCGTGCGGACCAGGCACCCTGATTATACCGGTTGCCGGGCAAACGATATCGGCCGATTCACTTTATAAAGCCGTGCAGGAAATAACTGCCGAAGCACATATTAATGCATTGTCGGTATCCACCGGCTTTAGCGCAGAAGGTATTGATTTGGGCAGCAGCAACATTAAAGCAGTTAAGAAACCGGAAGTTGCTTTAGCGTTCGGCCAGGGTGTAACTGCATCAGAGGCCGGGCAGGTTTGGTTTTTATTAAATCAGCAACTCGATTTGCCGGTTACAAAAATTGACCTCGCCAATTTTCAGCGGGCATCGTTAAAAAAATATACCACACTTGTTTTGCCAGGTGGTAACTATAGCGCATGGGACAAGGCTACAGTTGATAAAATTAAAGAATGGGTTAACCAGGGCGGTACGTTGATCACTTTTCAAACAGCAAGCGCCTGGGCGATAAAACAGGAAATTGTGAAGGAACGGCTTTCGGAAGCTGATGCTTCCGGTGGTGGTCGCGGCGCGCGTAATGCTGGCCAGGTAAGTGGGCCAACTACAAGGCCCGAAGGCACCGATACAACAGCCCGAACGGAGGGAAGACGCGGTAGCGGAGCAGCGATTGCAGCTCAACCGGGTCAACTCGATACAGCTGTAAGACGAGGAGGCAGACGTTCGGGCGAACGACTTGACTTTGCAAGACAGGAAGATGTGGAAGGCTCTAAAAGGGTAAACGGCGCAATCTTCCAGGCGGATATTGATATTACCCATCCGATAGCGTTTGGTTTAACCTCGCGTAAGCTGTATATCAATAAAAACGGACCGACAATTTTATTGCCAAGTACAAACAGATACGCAACTGTGGCGCAGTATAACGGCAGACCTTTTATAAACGGTTATGCCTCGAAAGATAATATTGGTAAAGTGGCCAACTCAGCAGCAATTATAGCAACCGGCAGTGGCAGCGGCGAAGTGATTTTGTTTGCCGATGATCCAACCTATCGGGGTTACTGGTTAGGAACAGCCCGTTTGTTTTTAAACTCAGTTTTCTTTGGTAACCTGATTGGTGGCGGCGGAAGAGAAGGCGCGGGAGAAGAATAAAAACATTTTGAGGACGGGCCTTGCAATTTCGCAGGTTCGTCCTCTTATATGGTCAGGTGGCCGAGTGGCAAGGCAAGGGCCTGCAAAACCTTATACGGTGGTTCGAGTCCGCCTCTGACCTCGAATAACAGCACATAGTTTTTTTGTAAAAACCTCAGTACAAATTTCATTAAACGAATAGAAAGTTTATTTTTGTCTATTAAATCTATAGACAAACTATTTATTAATTATTATGCGTCCATTTGTCATATCGCACGAACATCCCGATTGGTTTAAACCATTATTTGCAGAACTTGAAAAACGCGGAATTCCTTATAAAACAGTAAACCCGACGGCGCATCATTTTTCAATTGAGGCGCCAAAGCCCGATTTTGATTTATTTTTTAACAGGATGAGCCCTTCAGCTTACCTGCGCGATGGCATACAGGGAACCTTTTACACACTGAATTATCTGAAATTTTTAGAAAATCATGGTGTAAGAGTAATTAATGGTTATAAGGCTTTCACTTACGAAACATCAAAGGCGCTGCAATTGCTGCTATTGGAGCAGTTAGGAATTAAATATCCAAAATCAAGGGTTGTAAATCATGTTTCTGAGGTTGAAGCGGCAACCGAAGGCCTACGTTTTCCTATTGTGGTAAAAGCTAATATAGGCGGCAGCGGCGCGGGTATAGAGAAATTTAATACCATTGAAGAACTAAGGGAGGCAATAACCGCTGGAAATATTGACTTTGGCATTGATCATACTGCGTTGGTGCAGGAGTTCATCCCAGCAAGAGGCGGTTATATAACGCGTGTAGAAACTTTGGGTGGTAAGTATTTATATGCTATCAGGGTTTACACCACGGGAGAAAGCTTTAACCTGTGCCCTGCAGATATCTGCCAAACCACAACCGGGCAGGAGTTGGTGCGCAATGCCTGTGCATTGGATGCGCCCAAAAACGGGCTGAAGGTGGAAGCATTTACGCCGTCGGACGAGATAATCAAGAACATTGAAACAATTGTGCAGCACAGTGGCATAGATGTGGGCGGTATAGAATATATTATAGATGACAGAGACGGCGAAGTGTTGTATTACGATGTTAATGCCCTATCAAACTTTGTTGCCGATGCGGTGAGTGTAATTGGTTTTAATCCGCACGAAAGACTGGTTGATTTTTTAGCAGAACAGGTTACAGAAAATATTTTAACTAAATAAATATGAGATACGGATACTGGTTACCCGTTTTTGGAGGATGGCTGCGCAACATTGAAGACGAGCAAATGCAGCCTACCTGGGATTATGTAAAGCGCCTGGCGATAAGAAGCGAAGAAATAGGCTTCGACCTGGCTTTGATAGCCGAGTTATACCTGAATGATATAAAAGGGGAGCAGGCGCCCTCACTGGATGCGTGGTCAACCGCCGCAGCATTGGCTGCGGTGACCAGCAAGCAGGAATTGATGGTTGCCGTAAGACCCACTTTCCATAATCCGGCCTTGCTGGCCAAACAGGCTGCTAATATTGATCACATCAGTAATGGCAGGATATCCTTAAACCTCGTATCGTCATGGTGGAAGGATGAAGCAGAGAAGTACGGTATTAACTTTGAACAACACGATGACCGTTATGCCCGCTCATCAGAATGGCTGGAGGTGCTGGATAACGTTTGGAAAAGGGATCATTACTCTTTCGAGGGTAAATATTATAAGGTAAATGATAATGTGCTGCAACCAAAGCCGGTGTCTAATCCACGGCCGCCAATTTATGCAGGTGGCGAATCGGAAGCGGCAAAGGAACTAATCTCGTCTAAATGCGACGGTTACGTAATGCACGGCGACTCGCCCGAGCTGGTTGCCAGGCGCATCAACGATTTGAGCGAACGCCGGGATAAAAAGAATTTACCGCCTATGCAGTTTGGGATTGCCGCTTACAGCATCATCCGCAACAGCGAAAAGCAAGTAAAACAGGAACTTGACAGGATAACCAACGTAAAAGAAGGTAGTTCCGGCTATAAAAACTACCAGCAGTGGCTTTCGGGCACACAATTGGATCAACATGTTTCGCTGTATGATTATTCGGTTTCAAATCGCGGCCTTAGGTCAGGCTTGACCGGAACACCAGCACAAGTGCAGGATAGGATAGGGGAATTTGAAAAAGCGGGGATTAACTTTTTCTTATTGCAATGTAGTCCGCAGTTGGAAGAAATGGAGCGTTTTGCTGATGCGGTAATTGAAAATAAATACACGCTTGCCTGATATATGCTGTCGAAAAAAGCCAAATACGCGATAAAGGCGCTTATATTTATTGCGAAAGATGCGGATAAATCGCCATTGCCGGTTTCAATAATCGCTGAACGGGAAAAAATTCCGAAAAAGTCGTTAGAGTCAATCTTACTGGAATTACGGAATGCCGGTTATTTGTATAGCAAAAAGGGGATAAGCGGCGGCTACGTATTAAGTAAATCGCCCGAAGAAATATCTTTGGTTGGGATAGTCAGGCTAATGGATGGCCCGATAGCCAGGGTATCCTGTGCCAGCGCGTTCCATTATCGCAGCTGCGAAGAATGCCTTGATGAAGCTGCGTGCAGTATTAAAAAGGTTTATCTTAAAATTCGAGAGGAAGAGCTTAAAATCTTGTCGGAAACAAGTATTGCTGATATGATCAGTAATGAGCAATTAACCAGCTGTAACTTGATATTGGAGCACGCCTGACCGGATTATTTAATTTTTTGCCGGTGATTCAGCCCCCGGTCGACCAATGTTTCAGTAACGGGGAAAGTTTTTTTTTGATTTTTTAATAACAATTTAAAAATATATTTCTACTTTTATAATTCTATAATATCCATAGAATTACTATACAATGATTACTTATACCAATATATCATTTCTTGTAACTACCGTTTCTCCTCGAAACAGCAGAGATTGTTGTTGTTGCCGATAATTACGGACCTCATTCCGTTTTCTCCGCTCTTATTCCATTATAAAACAACTACCATGTATCATGGTAAAATACAGCAACTCAAACTAATCAGAATAATAAAATTATGACCATCTCTAACAACACCGCAATTGATTTTGAACTTTCTGAAATAATTGCAGAACTGGAAATCCCTGTAAGAAAAATAAAACCGCTAAAGCCGTTAAAAGCAGGTAATAGTATTTATGATTTAATATTGCTAAAAGACAACATAAATAAACAGCGGTTTTTGAAAAGCGCTGTAACAAACAGCTCGGTTTTGCTGAAGCAGTTTTCAGGAAAACCGCTGGTAATTTGTTTCTATAGTTCGCAATGGCAAAAGCATGGCGTTCATTATCTCAATCAACTGAACGCCATTCATGCCGAAATCAAAGCGCTTGGAGCCAACCTGTTAGTGGTAAGTCCGGACGAGGGGACCCAGTTATTAGAGCAAACGATATGGGACAACAGTTTGTCTTTGAATTTTTATTTTGATTCGGATAACGCTATCGCCCGGAAATTCGGTATTTACTCGGATGAAGACCCCGCCTGGAACAACTATCCCGGAATTGATGTAAACGTCCCGTTATTAGCTGCTTATGTTTTGAATGCAGATCATCAAATTGTTTTTGATCATATTGACAGGGCGTTGGAAGGAGCTGACTTTTCATCCGGTTTATTGGATGTGTTGGGCGCGGGGGTGTTGCAGAAGAGGAAATCGGCTTGATTAAACACCAAAACTTTTCGGGTAACTTTAATTTATTTGACGGCACCGTTAGGTGTCAAATATCGGTAGAAAGCAGGGAAAAAATAGAAACCCGCGCCGTTAGATGCGGCACCTTGCGAATGTGGCGTACCTAACGGCATGCAGATGGCGGGTTGTTGTATTTCCATCAATATTTTGCACCTGACGGCGCAACCCTAAACTATAAAACTTTGTTTAATGACATTGCGTCACCCCCGAAACAACGCCGGTAGCTATTGTTTCAGCGCCGGGTCCCAATGTTCTGCTATTTTTCCATTTTCAATCCGGAACATATCGAACCAGGTGGTAGTGTATTTTTTAGCAGGACCTTTTGGATCAGGGCGATAACCGTGGGACCGTGCGCGTAGCGATGGCCAATTGCCTGGCGGCGGCATCGGCTAAGGCTGTTTGTTTTGATTTCGGATCTGCCATTTTGATTTTGGATATTATAGTTTTATTGCATTTGTTATTGCAATAAAATATAATTCCTATAGAATAACTTTTTTTAAAATTTAGTGCAACTTGCTGTAAGTCAATAAGAAATGTTGATTTACAGTCAGTTTTATTCTATGGAATTCAGAGGCTTAGCCTCGACCAATTTTGTAGCCACGGATTTTAATCCGTTGGAAAAGGAAAAGTAAAATCGAGAACCGTAGGTTCGATCCATATTCTCAAAGTACCAAAATATGCACCGTGCCTATGGCACTCTTTCTGTCAGGTGCCCAATATTCCACGGGTTGAAACCCGTGGCTACGATATGGTTCGGGCCGACTGCCCTTGGAAAGAGGCTAAACAACGAGTGTTGAATAACTTGAGATTTGAATAGCCCAAATAGGGCAAGTTGCGCCAATATTTTTCCTAAACACGCATCAATCAGGGTAGATCAACGGCTTCTACCAGTACATCCCAATGGGAAATTACCAGTTCAAAACGGTGCTGCTCGGCTTGCCGATAAGCCGCCTGGTCGGGAAATAATTGTTTTTTAAACGGATCAACAATGCTGTAATCAAGAGCCAGGTGTTCGTCTTTAAAAGTAACGGCTACTTTAAAATCCCAGCGGCTGTCTTCACTGCTATGCAAAATGGGAGTTTCGGCTTTTATACTGATGATATCTCCTTTTTCCTGTAGCTTTTTAAGCAATGGATAATGGTTCTTTTTCCATAAAGAAATAAACTCATCTGCATAGCCCCATTTTACTTTGTAATAACTTTCAATAGTCAGGCTTTTTGATGCCTGCGCAAATACTTTACTGCCCAGCAATAAGCTTATTGAAAGGAGTAATATGATTGTTTTTTTCATAGGTACTAATTTACAAATGATCGGCTTCGGTTGTGCAGGCAAATCAACCAATAAACCGGTTTATAATTATTTATTGTTAAAAGATTTAACTTTCACTAATGCTAATTTTTTCCTCCTGATAAAGTAGCCGATAATAAGTGCGATAATCATAACGGTTATTTAACAAGGCTTGTAAAACGTTGATAAAATGCAGTGGGGCTTTCCTCATGTTTGGGCTCGTATTTGCCTGCGATGATTGGGATATAAATTACCCGGCGACGGCTTGGTTCCCCAGTTACCGAAGATTGGGCTACCCGGTGCCATAACCGGCCATCATGTATTGTCAGGTCACCTGCCTCCGGTACAATGGCAATCTCGTTTTTATCAGCATTATTATCCAAAAAATACCGTTTGCGAAATAACATGCTGTAAAGACCTTGCTTGTGTGTACCGGGTAAAATTCTCAACCCGCCATTTTCGGGTTTCAGGGTACTGAGGTGTATGCCAACGTTAAGCATCGGATTCAGTTTTTGCCCGTGAAAAATATCGCGCAAGCCGTCGGTATGCCAGCCCATTTTGGTAAAGCTGCTTTCGGGGCCGTTTACATAATGATTAAACACCATGCCGTCTTTTTCGCTGATACCTAAGCGGGCCTGGGGGCCAACAAGGTTAAGCAATACCTTAAAACGGGGGTCTTTTGTAAATTCTGCCAGCGCTGCGTGATGCTGGTTAATGAAGGCGAAACGTTGTACTATTGGCGAGCCGTCGAGGTCCCTGCCATATTTTATGGGGACCCCGTTTACTTTTTCAATTTTGTTGGCAATCCAGTGTTGCTGCACCTGTTCGGATGCGCGGATAATATCGTTAACCGTTTCGGGTTTAATAAAATTTTTAAAATGGATGAAGCCGTTTTTAGTAAAAAAATCCTGCTGTTGTGCTGTGATAACTTCACCAAGGGTGAATTTTTGATATAAGTTCGACATTAAAGTATCAATAAAGAATGAGTAAATGAATGGCTGCCCCTAAAGGCAGATTTGGATGATGAACCGGAATAATTAATCGGGAGAAATTAACAACAACAGCAACACATCACCTTGTGGGAAAGGTACATTCGCATAAAATATGCTACCTGGATATGTTGAATTTTATTCAATTTATATTAAATCTATAGATTTAGTAGATAATGCAAATGTAGAGAAATATTTAATAAACAAAAATTTAATGTAAAAAACATATTGCGGTAGGCGTTATAAGAATTTGCAGGGGTTTAGGATGTATCGGTGGCGTTCTTCCGGTTATGTCGCGAATCGATAAATTGAAATAGATATTCGTTTTAACAAAAAATCATGGTTTACAGCTGAGGATAGTTATTTTTTGTTAAAATTCTGATATTCAATTAAATAATATGAAAATATTGAAAAAAAGTGTTAACCTTTGTAAACCATGATTTTCTGTCTCAAACCAGCCAGGAAAGGCTGCCGCGCCTATTTTTAACTCACATTTTAACCTGCAAGTTGGATCACGAAAAGCTTACATTTTATATAAACCTGCAGTTATCCGTTCGATTAATGCTTTAGGAAGATGGCGTGCACCGAATGACGATAGTTTATTCAGGAAACCCGTAATAATTTCGGCCTTTTTATTAAATAGTCCTTTCAGACCTATTTTAGCAACCTCATTTGCCGACATGTTAAACTTGGCGGCAAGCTCTGCAAGCGTATCCATACCTGCGCGTTGGGCAAAACCGGTATCAGTAGGGCCGGGGCATAAGCAACTAACAGAAATATTGGAGTCTTTTAACTCATATCTCAATCCCCGGCTGAAAGACAGTATGAAAGCCTTGCTGGCGGCATAAAGCGTAAGGGTAGGAACTACCTGGTATGCCGCAGTACTTGACACGTTTAAAATAAACGCTTGTTTTTGAGTTTTTAAAACCGGCAATAGCAAATGGGTCAATTCAACAACCGTGCGGGTATTTAGGTCGAGCATGTTCAATTGGTCGCCGATACTCAGGTCCTCGAATTTGCCCCATAACCCATAACCTGCGTTATTGATTAGTATAGATAAGGGTACCTGCAGATTTTTGCACCAATGTGCTACTTTAGCGGGGGAGTCCTTTTCGGAAAGGTCGAGGTAGAGATAATAGACGTTTACGCCGAATTCCTGCTTTATATTTACAGCAATTTGCTGAAGTTCGTTTTCGCTCCGGGCAACCAATAATAAATTGTAGCCCAACTTAGCTAATTGAAGGGCCATCGCTTTTCCTATTCCTTTACTGGCTCCTGTAATAAGCGTATATTCTTCCATAAGGGCAAATGAATTTAAAAATACAAGTGTAAGAAAAAATAATCTACTAAATTTGTAGACTATTTAAAATCTTATTAAGTTTGAGCCATGAATTCGGTACGCCAGCTCATCTTCGCCAATAGCAACACGCTCAACCATTGTTGTTGTTAACACACTGCACCCCGGTGTCTCTCCGTTATTTATAGCTGTTTTTTTATTACCTAACAAGTTCATCATGGCCCCTCGTCATCAAAAATTGATATTTAAAGCAACTGTTTTTTTTATATCGCTGCTCAGTTTGGCTGTAGCCGAAGCGCAAACCCCATCATCGTCGCTTGTGCTTGCGAGTAATCATACGCTAAACATTAAAGTAAATGCCTATACCGATTCTGCAGGCAAACCCGATAGCGGCAATTTTGTAGCTGCGCCAGCGCTGGTTACATTAAAGATGACCAGGGCGAGAGAAAGAAGAAGACTAATGGTCTATCTGAAAGAACTGAACGTCCCCGAAGATCTTGATCATTACCAATCGCATCAAAAACTGTACTACCACCTGGCTAATGTTTTCGCAAGGCTCAAACTTTACCCCTTAGCTATGAAGTGTTTTCTGAAAACCCAACAAGCCGCTAATTCAAATGCAACCGATACCCTTTTGCAGGCAGACAGGCTGGAATTAAATACCAATGATCTTCTGCTAAGCGCAAAAGATGATTCGTTGGTAAGCAGCCGTGCTATTATGAAAAAAACCAGGCAGGAGGAACAGGAAAGTAAGAAAATTGGCTTTGATCGAATTCGTAACGCTTTTAATGACGGGAAGACTGCGATAGCTTATGCGATGCTCTTTCATGTAAAGCAACCCGTTCCCGGTAAACGTAAGATATTTCATTGGGCGAACACGGGCCACACTTTTATAACGTTAATTAAGTATAATTCCGACTCTACATTTGTTTCAGCCTCGTTTGGGTTTTATCCGGACAAAGATCAATTGTTTTCGGCCACCCCGTTGCATCCTTCGTCGTCTTCAACCTTTAAGGATGATGCCGGGCATAAATGGGATGAGGTGCTGGGTAAATTTATCTCGCGCCGCAGATTTGAAAAAATATTAGCGCTTACAAGGAATTATGCAGGGATGGAATATCAATTAAGCAATAATAACTGCACCGATTTCGGTATCAATGCAGCCACTATTGCGGGTATAAATATCAGCGAAACCAAAGGAAAATGGCCATTGGGTAGCGGCAACAATCCGGCTATTACAGGCCAAAGTATATTGCTCGGTAAATTCAGCAATGCCGGGTCGGCTACTTTGAATGGCCTTTTTGTGGATTCAAATATGACAAATAATAAATAGAAAGTTATTAGATTTTGAGGATATTCTTGCCATTCTCTTATTTGCTTTGATTTGACAGCCGAAGTAACGCAGCGCCGTGAGTATTAATTTTTATTTGGTATTTACCCTTAAAAGCCCCGGCATCCTGTTTCCGCCAAAGATTTCTAACAGCTATTTTTCCCTTTAAGCCAAGCGTTGCAAAATCGACGCTTATGGTTTGCTCTTCATTATCCAGGTTAAACAAGGCCAGGTATAGATCTTTGCTGTTCGGTACATGAGAATACCATACCATTGTTTTGTCGGTTTTATAGAGCTGCCGCGGATCTGTTCCCTGTTGATTTACCGCTAATACTTCGTTATTCGAAAACAGGTTGAGTTCCTGTTCGCGGTTCTCGGGCAAGTTACCTCCCAGCATTAAAGGCGAACGATAAATACACCAAAATGTCATGTGTGTATATTCTTCGTCTTTTGTAAAACGACTGTAACGTTCCTCGCCAACCGGGCCACGCTTGGATAGTTTGCCAATCTGTATCATGTCGCAATCGGGCCAATGGCCGGGGCCGCCAACTCCTTCCCATTGCTTTGCATAATTAAACATTTGCAATATTTCTTTCCAGCTATCCCAAAAGTCATCGGCCATGCGCCACATGCTGGCGTTTTTGGTGATATGATCTGCTTGAGAAACAGGCGTTGCACCCGGCGATGTGCTGAATACAATTGGCCTTCCGCATTGGTCAATTGCCTTTTTATAACCCTCAATTTCTGCCGAGCTGTATGGCCGCGAAAGATCATCTACTTTAATAAAATCAACGCCCCAGCCAGCGTACAAGTTCAATATCGAATTAAGATATTCCTGCGCACCGGGCTTAGTCATATTAAGTCCGTACATGTGGTTCATCCATTCACATTTCGAGGATGTATCCGCAACCATGTCAGCCGTTATGCCATTGGTACCCAGCACCGGCGATTTTGCCCAAACGGCCTGCCTCGGTATCCCCCGCATTACATGGATGCCGAATTTAAGGCCTAAAGAATGCACGTAATCCGCCAGCGGCTTAAATCCATTGCCGCCAAATGCCGACGGGAACTTTGTAGGCTGCGGCATTAATCTTCCCCATTTGTCCATAGTAAGCCAGGGTATGTAGGACCCATCCTGTAAATTTTTTTGAAAGGGATTGCCAATATTGCTGCCCGGAGGATTATCGTACGACCATAAAAAATCAACAACAATATACTGCCAGCCGTATTGTTTCAGGTTTTTAGCAACGTAATCTGCATTCGCCTTTACTTCGTCTTCGTGCACGGCCGAACCGAAACAGTTATAACTGTTCCAGCCCATCGGTGGTGTTAAAGCAGTATTTTTATCCTGCGCACTTAAAGGGTTGCAAAAATTAAATACGACGATAAAAATTAACAGGCATCGTGCCACAGCATGTTTTTTATTCATAGGGTTTTTAATAAATATGGTCCTATAACTAATTGTTTGGTATCGAACAAAAAGCTATTTTAATTTTAACACAGAGAAACAGAGAATGCACGGAGTACACGGAGTTTAAAAAGTGAATACGCTAACTTTTAGTTATTCGACGTTCATTTTTTATTCTCTGCGTGCTTTGTGCCTTCTCCGTGATCTCCGTGGTTAATTTCTTAAAGCGTCATTGAGTCACAAATATCTCTTTTGTGCGGGTTTATTGCAACTTATTTAATATTGGTGTTTTACTGCTGTTTAAACGGCTTATATCACTCTTCAATAATTCAAATACCACAATTTCATTCTTTCCGGTTTTTAGCCATTCGGCAGGTAAATAAATACTTTGTTGCGGGCCTACCGACCAGTATCTGCCTAAATTATGGCCGTTTACCCAAACCACTCCTTTACCCCAATTACGCATATTCAAATAGCTATCCGCAACTTTCGAAAGATCAAACGTACCTTTTCGTATCACAGGTGTGTTTATAGCTTTTTTGTCGTTGTAAACAATACTGTTAACCTGGTTAAATGGCAAACTATACATATCCCAATTATAAATCTCTTTGCCATTAAATAATACACTTTCTGTTATCCCTTTTTTGTTTTTAAGCAGGTAAGGACCGAAGTTTATCCGCCCTAAATTCTCAACCAGGATATCTAACTTTACTTTACCCTCCGGCAGCGTAAGTTCAATGCTGTCCAGTTTATGCCTGCGATCAAGTACGCCTATACGTTTCCCGTTTACCATTATAACCGCATAATCACGCAGTTGGTTAAGCTTAAGTGTGCCGGTTTTGCCGCCGGTTATAGTGGTGTGATATAAAACAAAGCCATAATCCTGGTTCAAATCTTCAAAAGTTAAAGGTGTTTTGTTGAAAACGGGTTTGGGCAAAACATCTAATATACCAGCTGATTCTTTTAATTCGACATTGTAGATGGCCATCGTTGGTTTCGCAGCCGGTACGGGCGGCAAGGTTTGTCCGGAAGGCAAGTGTTTAGCTATAACATCCCTGAACAGCATAAACTTTTTTGTAGGATTACCGGCCTCGTCCAAAGGCGCATCGTAATCATAACTGCTAATTTGCGGCTCATAAGGATGCGTATCGTTATAATTAGCACCATTCATAAAGCCCCGTGTTGTACCGCCATGAAACATATACATGTTAATGGATATACCCGCCGATAAAACATTTTCCAATTTGCGCGTATAATTTTCTGCTGCTACAGTATGGTGCGCAGTGCCCCACCAGTCGAACCAGGCTGGATACCATTCAGCAATATAGAAGGGGCCTTTGCCACCATGGTTTTCGCTGATTAGCTTTTTTACTTTTATAGGATCATCAATTCCATTAATGGCAGGCAGTAAACCGGGCAAATGCCCGTTTACTATTGCGTCAGTAGGATCGCAAGTGTATAGCAAGCCGTCAAACCCCGCCTCTTTAAATAACCGCTGATTAATGGCTAAATATTCTTTATCGCTACCGTACGAACCATATTCGTTTTCAATTTGTACCATTAAAATATTCCCGCCGTGGTTAACCTGTAATGGCGCAAGTTGCTTACCTACCTCTTTAATGTAGGTTTCATATTCTTTCAAATATTTCTCTTCCTTGCTGCGCACTACCAGTCCTTTTTCATTTTGCAGCCAGTAAGGGTAACCCCCAAATTCCCATTCGGCACAAACATAAGGGCTGGGCCTTAATATCACCCACAAGCCTTCTTCCTTGGCTATTTTAACAAATTCGGCCACATTATTATTGCCGCTGAAATCAAACTTGCCTTTTTGCGGCTCGTGTAAATTCCAGAACACGTATGTGCCTATGGTATTTAAACCCATAGCTTTCGCCATTTTCATACGTGCACGCCAGGCCTGCCGGGGTACGCGGGGATAATGCATTTCGCCGGATATCATCTGGAAAGGCTTCCCATCAAGCATAAAGGACGAATCGCTCAGGGTGAAAGAATGCCCTGTTTTTTGAGCGTTGAGACTAATATGTGCGAGCAGAATAAAAGATAGCATCAGTGCTTTTTTAATGGTCATGTTAGGTTGTGGTGTATATAATAAAGTATTTATTGACATTTATTGAACGGTTAATTGCACGCTTGCCTGCTTAAGCGATTTAGCGCCAATTCTTATGGTTACTAATCCGGCATCTCCGGTAGTTTGTATGTAAGCAAGCATCCGCCCGTGCAATGCATTCCGCTTATTAGCCTGGTAACTCTCGTGGCTGCTTAGGCTGCCGCTTTCCAGTCCCAATAGTTTAGCCGGGCCACTCAGTTCCAGCTGAATTTCGTTATCTGCTGTATAGACAGTATTTCCCTGGGCATCCGTTATTTGAATTTCAAGCTGGCACAATCCTTTTGTTTGGGATTTAAAGGTGGTTTTATCGGCAACAACACTTATTTGGGTGCTCTCGCCAGTTGTCTTTAACACATAGCTACTCACTTCTATACCCTTATTATAGCCTTTTACCAATAGCCCGCCCGATTGATAGTCTACATCCCACGAAGGGACCTGGCCCTTTGCCTCATTTTTTACTTTCCTGCCAAGCGACTGACCATTTAAAAAAAGCTCGGCCTCCTGGCAATTGGTATAACACTCAACCCGAATTTTACTACTCTGCCGCCAGTTCCAGGATGGCTGTGACATTACCCTGCGTGGAGCGCCGCTGTCGGTCTTAGCTGCAATTTCCCTGCAAACCAGGTAGGTCATCGGCTTATCGCTCCATAGGCTCTGCCGGTAATAATATTGAGGCTTTTTAAATCCGGCCAAATCAAGTAAACCTGCGCCATTGCTTCGCATTGGCCATTTTCCGGCTTCGCCCATATAATCTATCCCTGTCCATAAAAACTGCGCCGAAATATAGGCGCTGCTATCAACGGCGTCCCAGGCTTGTTTTCGCATACTGTTTTCACTTCCGTAGATTACGCGGTTGGGATATTTTTTGTGATCCGCCGGGTACCGGTATTCCTGGTAATTGTATCCCACTATATCCAGCGTTTCGGGATAACCAACTTCGTTTGACATTACTACCCCGGCCAATGCAGCGGTAACCGGCCGGGTTTCGTCAACTGCTTTCACTGTTTTTACTAATTGCTTAGCGATAACGGTGAGGCCTTCCGCCGCAGGATGGTCGGGTAGGTAGCCCTTGCCATAAATCTGCGGGTTTGTGCCGGTGTTTAACACTTTATCGCTGTAAGGATCATTGGGATAATCAATTTCATTCCCTATGCTCCACATAATAATGGACGGATGATTGCGCCCGCGCAAAACCATGTCACGCAAATCCCTGTCGGCCCATTCCTTAAAATATTCATGATAACCATCCTTTGATGGTGTGCCCACATTCCAGCCTTTCACCCATTTATTTTTGCCAATTTCCCATTCGTCAAATGCTTCATCCATCACTAAAAAGCCCATTTCATCGGCCAGTTTGTACATATAGTCCGCATGGGGATTATGGCTTAAGCGGAGCGCGTTTACACCTGCCTCTTTTAATATATTAAGCCTGCGAATCCAAACTTCCTCAGGCACGGCAACGCCCAGGGCCCCGGCATCGTCATGTATGCAAACACCTTTAATTTTGGTGCTTTTGCCGTTTAAGAAAAATCCGTTATCCTTATCAAAACGGATGCTGCGTACGCCCGTTTGCTGGTTTACCTGGTCAATCAATTTACCATTTTGTGATACCTGTACCTGCAATTGATATAAATAGGGGCGCTCGATACGCCATAATTGAGGCGATGTTACCTGGCTGTTAAAGGTAATTGCATTTTCGCCTTTTTTTACAGCAACCGGTTTTTGAGCTGTGGCAACAATTTTGCCGGCTGAATCAATGAGGTTAAATTTAACATTTATATTTTGTACGGAAGATTTATTATTGGTTACTGATACCTTAACTTTTATTGAGGATTTGTCCGCCGATACCCCCGGAGTTGTAAACGCTACATCCCATAAGCCAACATGAACCTGGCTTTTAACGATAAGATAAACGTTACGATAGATACCCGATCCTGTATACCACCTCGAATCGGCAAACTTACTGTGGTCAACTTTTACGGTAATAGTATTAGATGCTTTATAGTTTAGGTAGGGCGAAATTTCATATTGAAAAGGAACAAAGCCATTGGGCCTTTTACCCAGGTAATGGCCGTTTATCCATACCTCGCTGTTTTTGTACACGCCATCAAAATAGATGTACACTTGTTTTGAAGACCAGCTTTTGTTGGCAGTAAAGCTTTTTTTATACCATCCTATACCGCCGGGTAAAAAGCCTGTGGCACTTGCCCATTCACTGCTAAATGACGCTTCGATGCTCCAGTCGTGCGGCAGTTGGGTTTCTTTCCATAGAAGGTCAAAGTCTCCGCTGTTGCTTCTGTTAACGATATCACCACTATGAAATAGCCATCCATCGTTAAATAAAACAGGAAGACCAATGTTATTTTGTGCATGCAATACAGCTGGTATGTGCAAAACAACAAACAGATACAGGATTAAGAATTTCTTATTTTTCATAAATAGATGCAGACTATTGAATGATTCCGGTTATGGTGGTTACCGACTTTGGTTGTATTGTTACGGTATTTGCCCCACTTGTAGCCCCGCCAGCCTGCAAATCAGTTGATGAGGATGTGGTAAATATCTTTAACCCTGAAACTTTATCGTTCCCGGCATTTAAATTTACCGGTATATTTTCAGTATTATCATTAACGATAACTACCGTAAGATTATTTCCATTTTTAAAGGCAGAGATTAACAATGGTGTTTTCAATAATTGATTGCCGCTCAAACCGGCATCAACCCTTACTGCTCCCGGCCTGATGAACCTGCTATAATTGCCCATGGCCCAAAGCATTTTGCTGGCATAATAATTACCATCGGTTTTGTTTTTATCTACATAAATAAGGCCATCTTTATAATCAAATGGCGAAATAGCTAACCACCATTGCCAGGCGGATGCATTGGCTGCTGTTAGATCGGTATGGATAACCCTTGCCAGGTATAGCGCCGGGTTAATACCTAAATCGCGTTTATTGCCATCTATTTCGCCCCCGTTATCGCCGAGAATGCAATATTCTGACTGCCAAAAAGATAACCCGGAAATATCATTTGTGCTGTTAGCAAGTAATTGCCTGAATTTTACGGCTGTTGGCGCAGGGGAGGTTGTAAAGTAACTGTGACCGGCAATGATTTTGCTTGCATTTTTCAAGTCGCCGATATAATTACGTGAGCCTGACTTAAAAAAATCAGTGATCTGACTTCCCTTTCCGGGCTTATCAGCTGCCCAAAAGAGGTAAGTTATACTACCAGCTTCCGAAACTAATATTTTTGATGGAATGTTATTTTCCGTAAATGACTTGTCAATTGACCGGGCTAAGCCCGATATTTCGGTATTGGTATATGGGCAGCCTTCTTGTCCGCCATCGCTCCAATCCCATTGCGGTTCGTTTAC